>Ga0310786_10006032_pt1 | contig 16255 bp, 11 predicted proteins | sample AusTroGonzalo_MG_FD_203881 | JGI IMG/M metagenome (GOLD analysis project Ga0310786, IMG submission 203881) | Bovine rumen microbial communities from tropical cattle in Woodstock, Queensland, Australia - Gonzalo_03 (v2) (version 2) | ecosystem: Host-associated > Mammals > Digestive system >... | reverse complement strand
CGGCTTCGATAGACGCCATGAATGAGATTTCGGGCGCTATCATCTCTATTACGCTGGTGATGGCCTCGGTGTTCGTCCCCGTGTCGTTCATCGGAGGTACGTCAGGTACGTTCTACCGTGAGTTCGGTGTGACGATGGCCGTGAGCATCTTCATCTCGGCGCTGAACGCCCTCACGCTGTCGCCTGCCCTGTGTGCTATCTTCCTGAAGCCTCACGACAAGGACGGCCACGAGCGTAAGATGTCGATGGTTGACCGTTTCCATACGTCGTTCAACACGGCATACGATAAGATATTAGGCAAGTATAAGAAGACGGTGGAGAAAACCGTGCATAAGCCTGTGCTCATCATCGCTATGGTACTGATTGGTATCGTGGCCCTGAGCGTGAGCATGTTTACGACGAAGACCGGTCTGGTGCCCGACGAGGATACCGGTACGCTCTTCTGTACCATCACCATGCCGCCGGCAACATCAGTGGCCCGCACACGACAGATTATCGACGAGGTCGATTCTATTCTGGCTGCGGACCCCGCCATCATGAGCCGTGAGCAGATCCAGGGTTACAACTTCATTGCCGGTTCGGGTTCCGACCAGGCTACGTTCATCATCAAGCTCAAGCCGTTCTCAGAGCGTCAGAAGGGCCTGTGGTGGAAGATCAGCGGATTGTGGCAGGGCGACGGTATCTACCGTTTCTTCCTGAATCCGTATGAATCGACGGGTGTCATCGCCCAGATATTCATCAAGACGGCCCACATCAAGGATGCCAACATTCTGGCCTTCTCGCCGCCAATGATTCCAGGCTTCTCGGCCAACAGTGGTGTGTCCATCGTGATGCAGGACCGTACCGGTGGTAGCCTGACCAAGTTCTATGACATTGTGAAGGAGTATATTGCCGAGCTGAACAAACGTCCTGAGTTCCAGATGGCGCAGACCAGCTACAACCCCAACTATCCGCAGTATATGCTGCACATGGACGTGGCCAAGTGTAAGCAGGCAGGCATCTCGCCCTCGACGGTGCTCAGCACGCTGCAGGGTTACTATGGTGGACTGTATGCTTCGAACTTCAACGCCTTCGGTAAGCTGTATCGTGTAATGATACAAGGCTCGCCGGAAACCCGTATGACTCCGGAGTCGCTGAACAATATCTATGTCCGTACGCCAGGCGGAATGGCTCCCGTACAGGAGTTCTGTCGCATGGAACGCGTCTATGGACCGTCGAACATCAACCGTTTCAACCTGTTTACGTCTATCAACGTGACGGCAACGGTGGCTAACGGCTACTCGACGGGTGAGGCCATCAAGGCTGTCGAGGAGGTTGCTGCCGACATTCTGCCGCAGGGCTATACCTACGACTATCAGGGCCTGACGCGTGAGGAGGCCAAGTCGTCGAACACCACGGGTATCATCTTCGTGCTGTGCTTCATCTTCATCTACCTGATTCTGTCGGCACAGTATGAGTCGTACATCCTGCCATTGGCCGTTGTGCTCTCCGTGCCGTTCGGACTGGCAGGCTGCTTCCTGTTTACTTCGGTCTTTGGTCATGCCAACGACATCTACATGCAGATCTCACTCATCATGCTGATCGGTCTGTTGGCCAAGAACGCCATTCTAATTGTGCAGTTCGCGCTGGAGCGCCGTGAGACGGGTATGGCCATCACGTGGTCGGCCATCCTGGGTGCTGCAGCCCGTCTGCGTCCTATCCTGATGACGTCACTGGCCATGATTATCGGTCTGTTGCCGATGATGTTTGCCTCAGGTGTAGGTAAGAACGGTAACCAGACACTGGGTGCCGCTGCCGTAGGTGGTATGTTGATTGGTACGCTGCTGCAGATCTTCGTCGTTCCTACCTTGTTCGTAATCTTCCAGAGCTTGCAGGAGAAGTTCCGTCCGATGAAGTTCGAGGATGACGACAATCAGGAGGATGTATCGACAGAGCTGGCACAGTATGCACATCGTCCTGTTGACTATGTTCCGGAAAATTAAAAAATTTAAGAATGTAAAAATGTAAGAATTATGAAGCGAAGATATTTTTTAATTTTTAATTGTTTAAATTTTTTAATTGCAGCGTCGCTGCTCACAGGCTGCGGCCTATACAATAAATACGAGCGTCCCGAGGTTGACACGCAGGGACTGATACGTGATGCCTTCAGTGACATTGACACGCTGGCCGTGCAGGATACCGCCTCGTTCGGTAACCTGCCCTGGCGCGAGGTGTTCACCGACCCGCAGTTGCAGGCTCTCATTGAGCAGGGATTGGAGAAGAATGCCGACCTGCAGAACGCTGCCATCAACGTGCAGATGTATGAGACGATGCTGAAAGCCGCCAAGCTGGCCTTCCTGCCTGCTGTGCAGTTTGGCTCGAACAACGGCATGGGAAGCATCTCAACCCTCTATACCGATCCGTCAGTGACCACCAAGGCATACTCTCTGCCCATATCGGCCAGCTGGACGGTTGACCTCTTCGGTAATATTCTCTCGCAGAAGCGCTCTACGCAGATGAAGCTGCTTGGTATGAAGGACTACCAGATGGCCGTCCGTGCCCAGGTTATCAGTGGCATCGCCAACAGCTACTACACGCTGCTCATGCTCGACAAGCAGGTGCAGATCGTTGAGGAGATGAGCCGTATGTCGAAGGAGACCTGGGAGATGATGAAGCTGCAGCATCAGCTCGGCCGTATGCGCTCCACCAGTGTGCAGAGTGCCGAGGCTGCCTATCTGAGCATGCAGACACGTGCCAACGACTTCAAGCGTCAGATTCGTTCCACCGAGAATGCCCTGTCGTTGCTCATCGGTCAGGCCGGTCAGCAGATTCCTCGCTCTACGCTGGAGGCACAGTCGCTTCCGTCGGAGTTTGCTACAGGTGTCGGCATCCAACTGCTGAAAAACCGTCCCGACGTCCACAATGCCGAGATGCAGTTGGCAGCCTGCTTCCATGACGTGCAGACTGCCCGTTCGCAGTTCTATCCCACTCTCACCATCGGTGCTTCAGGAGCCTTCACCAACTCCAATGGTTCGCTGAACCCAGGCAAGTGGCTGACCACGCTGTTCGCCAACCTGACGCAGCCCATCTTTATGCGTGGTGCGCTGACGGCAAACCTGAAAGTCAGCCAGATGAAGTATGAGCAGGCTTTCAATACGTGGCAGAAGAGCATCCTTTCGGCAGGCAACGAGGTCAGCAACGCCCTCGTCAACTACAATAGCTACGATGCCAACAGTAAGATTGAGGAGGAGCGTATCGCCGTACTCGCCAAGAGCGTAGAGGACACGAAAGCCCTCTACAGCAGCAGCGGCTCCAGCTATCTGGAGGTACTCACGGCTGAGACCAACCTGCTCAATGCGCAGCTCAACAAGGTGACCGACGACTTCTACAAGATGCAGTCCGTTGTCAGCCTCTATACGGCATTAGGTGGAGGTGGAAAATAAGTGAAAAGTGATAAGTGAAAAGTGAATAGTTATGGCAAGTGAAATAAGTCCAAGAGCCGAAATCGACCCAAGAGCGAAGATCGGCGATAACTGTAAGATATTCCCCTTCGTATATATCGAAGGCGACGTGGAGATTGGTGACGGATGTATCATCTTCCCCTTCGTGAGCATCCTTAACGGTACCCGTATGGGTAAGAAGAACAAGGTGCATCAGGGAAGCGTCATCGGAGCACTGCCTCAGGACTTCGAGTTCCGTGGCGAGAAGTCGGAGTGTATCATCGGCGACAACAACATCATCCGTGAGAACGTGGTCATCAACCGTGCCACCCATACTGGTGGCCAGACCGTTATTGGTAACGACAACGTGCTGATGGAAGGCTCGCACATCTCTCACGACACGAAGGTTGGCGACCGCTGCGTCTTCGGCTATGGTACGAAGATTGCCGGCGACTGCCTCATCGGTAATGCTGCCATCTTCTCGTCGTCAGTCATCGAGAATGCCAAGACGCGTGTGGGCGACGGTGCCATGATACAGGCAGGCTGCACCTTCTCGAAGGATGTACCGCCCTACATCGTATGTACCAAGCGTGCTGAGTATGGTGGTGTGAACACCTTTATGGCACAGAAATACGGTACCGACGAGAAGGTCATCAAGCACATTGCCAATGCCTATCGCCTTGTGTTCCGTAGTAACACCTCGCTGTTCGATGCCATCAACCAGATCAAGGAGCAGGTGCCCGACAGCCACGAGATTCATAACCTCGTCACCTTCATGGAAGGGACGAAGCTCGGCGTTATCGGTAAGAAGTAACTGACGATATTGAGAATAATAAACGCAAAAGCCTCCGTTTGGGGGCTTTTGTGTTTATTGTTTTATATAATAATGTACGTGAATCTTTTGTTATCGCTTAATAGCAGGCGGACATGGCTGTAGGTGTTCTTCAATGACGAGTGGGGTGTCGTTTCCTCGTGTCAAATGGCCGGTTGTGTTGTAGAGTACGAGTTTTGGTCCGGGTGTCAATGACCCATACCAAAGGACGTGGCGGGTACGCTGCCGCTGCTGTTGTGTGAACTCGTCGTTAAAACAGTAGGCATAGTCCATCAGGTTGTGGGCAATAAACTCTTCTGCGGTCTTGCAGTCCTTGCGTCGGGCCAGGTCTGCCATCTTGAAGGTTCTGACACCTGCCGCCTCCTGTACTTTGATATATGCCGATATGTAGTTGACATAGTTCTCGTAGTCGCTGATGTTTGTGTCGTCACAGGCATCGTCCATCTCACACTCATAGGCTGAAAAAGCATGTAGCAGTCCTAGGTAGTGCCCTAACTCGTGGGCCAGGGTAGAGACAATGTAGTTCGGGTTGAAATAGTTTTCCTCCTGCCATTCATAGATGTAGGCATTGTTGATGCAGCATCCCCACGGTGTTGCCGCGTAAGCATAGTCGTTGGCAGAATCTGTGATGTGGAGACTGTCGAGCGGATGGGCTGTGGGTACGATGGGCAGGTTCGAAATGCCCATGGTGGAATGCTTGCTGTCGTCTTGCTTGAAGCTGAAGACATAGACGTTGATGTATTTCTTCAGGTTCTGGGCATATTTGGCATATTGGCGGTTGTCTGTGTTTTTGCTGGAAAGGAACTCTTCGGGACCATATTCGCTAAACTCAACATGATGGCGTACCACACCAGGCTCCTCCAGTTTTTCACCCTCATCGTTGTATTGTGCCAGTTCAAACACAATGTTCATGTTGTTTTTGGCATACAGCTTGTTAACCTCTGTCAGGATTTTCTCCATGTGTCTCTTTTTCACATACTGCTGTTCATCGCTCTCATCCTTGTAGAGGATGTGGAACACTACTGGCAGATGATACTCGTAGTTGTCCAGATTGCCCGTGAACGCAGGCTGTGAGACGCGGATTGTAAGCATCTGGTTGCCCTGTGTTATCGTGATTGTCCCCTGGCGGGCCTCCTTTGTCAGGTTCGGACTGACCCAGATGGGCAGTTCCATGTCACCTTCACCGTTCTTCTTGATGGGAGCACACCAATAGACGTCACTTTTTGCACCCCAGTTGCCGTTGGCGTGTACCTGGACGGTCTGGAGACGTACGTCGCTGTTCCATACAAACGACTCGCTGCCTACCGTCAACGCTTTTGTGGCATCGTCACTCTTCGAACAACCTGTCAGCAGTGTTCCTGCCAGTAGTAATATTCCCCAAATCTGTTTCATACCGACAAAGATAATAAAAAAAGTAGTAAGTGAAAAGTGAAAAGTAAAAAATCTGCTATTGCAATGAAGATTTCTCTTGTGCGCGTATATATAATAAGGTGTAACGTGTAATCCTTAAAAATTTTAAGAATGAAAAATGAAAATATTTCCAAAGCTACCTATTTTAACATAAAATGGGGCGTAAAAATGCTATTTTATTAGTGTTGACTATCTCTTTTTGTTAAAATTTTAAGCAAAATTGCATTTTTCTTTTGTTTTTATTCGTTAATTTTTAAAATTGTGTTACCTTTGCACAACTTTTTTAGTGCCAAATTGTGTCTTCTTGCGAGGAGTAATTATATGCAACGAACACTAATATTATAATTTAAATAAATAATTAAACGAGAGAGAATTTATGGAAAAAAGATTAACGATGTTTTTCGCCGCACTATTCCTGAGTGTAGGAATGGCTATGGCACAAACTACAGTTAAGGGTACCGTAATATCTCAGGACGACGGTCAGCCGATCATCGGTGCCGCTGTCCAGGTTGTCGGTACTAAGACCGGTCTGTTGACAGACATGGATGGTGAATTCACTATTACCCTTCCTGCTGGCAAGACTCAGTTGCAGATTTCTTATTTGGGAATGGAGTCACAGACGGTAACCGCTAAGAACGGCATGCGTATCTTCTTGAAGAACGATGCTCGTTCAGTGGAGGAAGTCGTAGTAGTAGGTTATGGTTCTGCTAAGAAACTGGGTACTATTGCCGGTTCTGTGGAGACCGTTACTTCAGAGAAGTTCGAGCACCGTCCCATTGCCAATATCGGTGATGCTCTTCAGGGTCAGGTTTCTGGCTTGCAGGTTTTCACCTCATCAGGTGAGCCTTCCGCCAGTGTTTCGATGCGTATTCGTGGTGTGACATCTGTCAACGCCTCAACCACCCCATTGTATATTTTGGATGGTTCAGAGATTACTTCTTCTACATTCCAGACACTGAACCCGAACGACATTGAGTCAATGACGGTATTGAAAGATGCCTCATCTACCGCTATTTATGGTTCACGTGCTGCCAACGGTGTCATCATTCTGACTTCAAAGCGTGGTAAATATGGCCAGAAGGCCCAAGTGGCTGTTTCTGCTCAGTATGGTATCTCAAAGATGACCGGTAACCACATGGAAATGATGAATGCAGAACAGTGGTTCACCCTGCAGGAGATGATTACTCCGGGAAATAAGACTAACGATAATTTCCAAGCCATGAAGAACTATTACTTGAACAATGGCATCTCGACAGACTGGGCTGACATCCTTTTCGGAGGAACTGCTCCTACGTCTGAGATTACGGCCAGTGTGACTGGTGGTTCTAGCAATATGTCTTATCTGTTGTCTTATGGTCACTATCAGGCTGAGGGTATCATGGATGACTCCAATATGCGTCGTGAGTCTATCCGCGTGAATCTGGAATCTACTATTACAGACTGGCTGAAGGTTGGTGCCAATACCAATCTTGCTTTCACGAAGTATGGTACCACGGCTTTCGGTAGCTCAAGCAACTCTTGGTACAACAAAGTTACTGGTTCTCGTTGGTATCTGCCTATCGAGACCATGTACGAAATTAAGGGCCTTGATCGTAGCGACTATGCTAACTCTAAGTTTGAGGGATATGGGAAACGTCAGGATTACTTTGAATTCCTGGGTCTCTACAATCCTTACTATTTGAGTGAGATTCAGCCTTCAAGTACTAGCCGTATCAATATCAATGAGAATGCATTTGTCAACATCAGCCCGATTAAGGGTTTGAATATCCGTTCTGCCGTTGGTCTGGAAGCTCTTGATTACACAATGACTGCTAACGCAATTCCTACGGGACCGTTTGAGGGCGCTGGTACATCAACTGATACTTTCGAGCGTTATTATCAATGGACTGTTACGAATACGGCAGAGTACAAGTTTAACATTAACCGTCAGCACGACTTTACTGTCCTGCTGGGTCAGGAATCCACATACTCAAAGGATCGTGGCTTCCGTCTGCGTGTAAACGGTCTGACTGACGAGCGCCTGCTTTTGCCGAGTGCTGGCTCTGAGGCCGAGGTTCCCTCTTCTTCACAGGCTTATAAGAGCGAGGAAAGCCGTAACTCTTGGTTTGGTGCTTTGAACTATGCATTTGATGACCGTTACTTCGTTGACTTGAGCATCCGCCGTGATGGTAGCTCACTCTTCGGTGAGAACAACCGTTGGGCTACCTTTGGTGCTGCTGCCTTTATGTGGAAGATTTCTTCTGAGAAGTTCATGGCTTCTACCAAGACTTGGTTGAATGACTTGGCAGTAAAGGTAAGCTATGGTTCTACCGGTAACTCTGGTATTGCCGCTTATCGTGCGCTCGGTTTGGTTGGTACAGGTCCCATGTACAACGGACAATCAGGTACAGCTATTGGTAATCCGTCAAATCCTGACTTGACTTGGGAAACGGTTAAAACCTTCAACTTGGCTCTGACTGGTCGTGTGTTGGATCGCATCAGTTTTGATTTTGAGTATTATAACAAGGTTACCAGCGATATGCTGATGGAGATTCCTTACTCATATACTACAGGTTTCTCTAGTGGTTGGGGTAACGTTGCTGAGATGCGTAACCGCGGTTTCGACTTCAACCTTGAGTTCGATATTATCAAGAGCAAAGATTGGAAGTGGATGGTAGCTGTAAATGGCAACTACAACCAGAACCGCATCACCAAGCTGTTCCAGGGTCTTGATTATTATACTATTGGTAATACGGGTCTCCGCATGGAGGTTGGTCATCCCTATGGTGAGTTCTATTCTGTTCGATGGAGCCATGTTGACCCGCGTGATGGTCAGAATGTTTGGTTGGACAAGAATGGAAATGAAACGAAAATTTATTCTGAGGATGATCAGGTCATGACAGGCAAATGCCAGTATGCACCATGGTCAGGTGGTCTGATGAGTAGCCTGTCATGGAAGGGTATTCAGCTCGATGTTCAGTTTACAGGTATGTTTGACCGTTATATGACCAATAACATGCGCTACTTCGTGGAGAATGCCGGCTTCGCTTCCGACATGAACCAGACTACGGACATGCTTAGAATGTGGACAGAACCAGGTCAGGTTACTGACATTCCTGCTGCTGATGCCGATATTGAGTTTGATACGCACCTTCTGGAAGAGGCTTCATTCGTACGCCTGAAGATGTTGCAGCTCTCTTACACTTTCCCGAAGAAACTGATTCAGCAGAGTCGAATTCTGAATGATGCCAAGATTTACTTCGTAGGCCGTAACCTGTTGACATTTACCAATTACAGAGAATATGACCCCGAGGTTAACTCGAACATTACGCTGGGTAACTATCCTAACACCCGTCAGTATTCTATCGGTTGCCAACTCACTTTCTAATAAACATAAAAAGAGAAAAGATATATGAAAAAAATATATGTAATCATGTTATCAGTGCTGACGTTGGGTCTCGCTTCCTGCGAAATGGACCTGAAACCTTACGACGCCATTCCTGATACAGAGGCTCTTCAGTCATATAATGACTTTAAGAACATGCGTGTAGGTCTTTACTCTCCGCTGAGAGGACTCAATAGTGGAACCTTTTTGCTCTCTACTGAGATGATGACTGACAACTTCAATGCAATGGTTGGTTTCTCTAACAGCTATGGTGATATGCATCGTTGGCAGTTTAATCCGCAGACTGATGATTTTGAGACTATCTGGGGTAACTATCAGATTCTGATAGGCCGTTGTAACTATGTCATCCAGTATGGTGAGAAAGTAGATTTTACCGACGAAGACAAGTTTGATGAAGATATGGTAACAGAGTGTAAGCAGGTTATTGGTGAGGCTTATTTCCTGCGCGCATACAGTCTGTTTAACTTGGCTCAGTACTTCTGTGTTGACTACGAAGCAAATACCGCCAACGAAGCCAATAGTGGTATTGCATTCTCTACTGAGTATGCACCTACATCTGACAACTCAAAGTATCCTGCCCGTGCTACGCTTGCAGAGACTTATGCTCAGATTAAGAAGGATGTCGAGGCTGCAAAGCTGCTGATTCCTGCTGAGGTCACTGAACTTACTAAGGCCAATCCGCTGGCATACGTCAGCCAGGATGTTATCACAGCTTTTGAGGCACGTGTTGCTTTGGCTACGGACGACTATGCTACAGCAGCTGCTAAGGCTGTGGAGTTGATCAATAGTGGTAGCTATGCTCTTTGTGCCGACGCTGATGAGCTGGTTGACATGTGGCATAACGACAACACGCCTGAATCAATCTGGCAGTTGCCGATTCCGTCATCCAACGAGTTGGCTAGCCAGACAGGACAGTATTTCTTGCCCTATAATGATGGCAGTACACCTGATTATATTCCCAGCGGTGATTTTCTGGAAATCTGGTATTCTAATGACCTGCGTATCAATGCTTACTTCAAGGTTGCCAGCCTGACCACTTCTAATGGTACCAGTGGTACGGTTTATATGCTGAACAAGTATCCTGATGACTCTGGTATTCATCAGAATGTAGTGAAGACAGAAAGCGGTCGTTGGCAGAGTGAGCCTAAGGTGTTCCGTATTGCAGAGATGTACTTGATTGCTGCAGAGGCTTATGCACAGGCTGGAAATGTGACGGAAGGTGCCAAGTATCTGAATGAGTTACAGGCAAACCGTTTCAAGAATTTCACGGAAGAGACCTATGGTAACGCTACCGAACTGATGAGCGAGGTGAAGAATGAGCGTCGTCGTGAAATGGTCATGGAAGGTACACGCCTGTTCGACCTGAAGCGTTGGCACATGGGTGTTACCCGTACCAGCACACAGCAGGATGACATGTGTTTGTTCCCTGGTTCAGCCGTTACTACTAAGTTGACGAAAGCTGCTAATGATCCCAAGATGATTCTGCCGATTCCCAAGGCTGAGATTGATGCTAACCCGCAGATTAAGCAGAATCCTGGCTATTAATGCAAGATTAATCATTAAACATTAAAGAAAAAGAGAATATGAAATATATCAAATTTTTCATGTTGACGGTAGCTGCCGTGCTGATGGCTTCATGCTCGAGTGATGATGCTTCATACAACTCGGAGGCCAATACGACTGTTGGCTTTACTACCGACACCATCAAGGTAAAGGAAAGTACAGGATTCTTCAATGTTCCCATTGCTATTGAAGGAAAGCGTAATGGCGATATTAAGATGAACATTGAGGTTGTCGCTGCCTCTGATAATCCTGCTACGGAAGACAAGGATTTCATGATTACAGGTAAGACGCTCACGCTGCTCAATGACACTACCACGTCTGAGACGCTGAACGTGCAGATTAAGACTGTTGATAACAGTGAAATCAACGAAGCTCGTTTGTTTAAGTTGAAGATTGTCAATGTTGAAGGTGCCAAGTTGTTGAATGACGAGATTGTTGTGGTATTACGCGACAACGATGCCGCCTTCTTTGAGAAGTTCTTTGGTAAGTGGACATTCTCTGCTATTGACTCCGATGGTAATGCAGTTGAGCGTACTATTACTATCAGTGGACCGTCAGACGAAGAAGACCCCAATTACGAGAAGTTGTTGACAGTTACGGGTAATTCGTTCCTGAATGTCGGTGTGGCTCTGAATTTCGAGTGGCACTTTAACTACTCGTTTGATACTGCAACGAAGAAGGGTACACTGGGCTTTGTCATGGGCGAACTTGTTTCAAGCTATGGTTCATCATATCAGTGGACATGGTACAAGAATGAAGGAACGGACTTGAGTGATGAAGATCTGACGGCAGAGTGGAGCCTTGTCGGCGGTGAGAGTTTCCCGACTGAAATCGTTTGGGAAGATACGATGGTTGACGATTGGTCTGAAGGTTCATACCTTTGGTTCTATCAGCCGGGTGCCGGTTGGTGGGAGCGCTACGGTAAGATTAAGATTACAAAGCAGTAATTGTTAGAAATCATAAGTTCAAAAGAGGAAAGACACAAAAAAAGGTCTTTCCTCTTTACTCGTCTTAATACAAATTATATGAAAAAAATCTTTCTATTTATATTTCTTCTCATAGGAATATCACCACTTGCAGCTAAGGAGCGTTCACCACAGCAACTAATACAGGCTGCTCAGAATGCTTTGTTGAAGCAGAACGCACCTGGTCAGCAGCAACGTGCGGCAAGTAATATGCAATTAGATGTGATTCAAAGATGCTCGCAACTAACAGTTATCGGTGGAGCGTCTGGCTTTGCTGTCATTGCTAATGACGATCGGTTTGATGCAGTGTTGGCTTATTCATATCAAGAGTATAATGCTGACCATGTAGCTCCAGCCTATTTGTGGTGGCTTCATGCCATTAATGAACAGTTGGAATCTAATATGCTATATAATGTGAAAAAGGCTTCACTTCGCTCTGGTGGTTCACGTTTCCCTTCAAGTGTTGACTTCCTGCTGGAAACGCAGTGGGGACAAGGTGTTCCCTACAACAACATGACTCCTACCTATAAAGAGGGAAAGAATGAAGTGCATTATGTGACGGGTTGTGTGGCTACAGCGATGGCGCAAATTATGTATTATTATCAATGGCCGGTAAAAGGTAAGGGGTCTGTAAGCTATTATTTCACCCCAGAAGGTACTACTGCGTCAACGAAATTAAGTGATAACCTCGCAAAAACTCCATATGCGTGGGATAAAATGCTACCTGTGTATAAAAATGCAAGCTATACTCAGGAACAAGGTGATGCCGTGGCTTTGCTGATGAAGCATTGTGGCTATAGTGTCAATATGCAATATACCAGAAGTGGAAGTGGTGCTTTCACAAGTGATGCTGCAGATGCATTACGCAAGAGATTTTATTATAATGAGAATATGCATTTCTACTGGCGTACATATTTCCCTGTTGCAGAATGGATGGAAAAGATTTTTAGCGAACTGAACGATGGGCGTCCTGTTCTTTATGGGGCACAGTCCGCCAGTGGTGGTCATGAATTCGTGCTTGACGGATATGATGAGGACGGTAAGGTTCATGTCAACTGGGGATGGGAAGGTAGTCAGGACGGCTGGTTTGATATTGCAAGTTTGAATGGTTATACCTCAGGACAGGAAATGGTTCTGGTACGTAAGAATGACGTTTTGCTTCCCTATCAATCATATTGGGGTATGGACGGTGACCTCGTTATTAAGAATCCTACCGTTACAGCCCTTAACGCTTCGTTTGTTGCATATAATCTTGACTACAATGCTTTTTCGGGTAAGATAGGTCTTTTGGCCATGGACTTGGATACAAAAGAGATTACGGAATTGGATGCTCAGAATGTTGAGAAGGAATATATGTATGGTGGTTACATGTCATTCTCTGCTGTCGATATTACAAGACTCCCCCAAGGTACTTATCGTGTGTTTGTTGGTAGTTTTTGTAATGGTCAGGACATAGAATGGCAGCCCATCCGTGCCCATGAGCAGTACAATAACAGCTATATATTGACTATTTCCGATAATATCAAGCTTGAGAAGGAAAACAATGCTAATTGGACGGACATTGATGAAGTCCGCATTACCAGAGATGTCAATGCCCCCGTCCGCTATTTTGACCTTCAGGGTCGTGAGGTGGATGCCTCACACCGTGGATTGGTGATTATGCGACAGGGTAATACGGTGAAGAAAGTTATCCGATAAATCATATATCCTTCAAATAAAAAGCGGAACCGTAAAGGCTCCGCTTTTTGTTTATCCTCTTTTCTGCTGGAAAAAATCCTGCATGAGCTGACGGCATTCCTCTTCAAGGATGCCACCGGTTATCGTTGCCTTGGGGTGCATGGCATGGGGAGCCAGTTGCTGATAGCCACGCTTCTCGTCGGGAGCACCATAGACGATGCGGGATACTTGTGCCCATCCGATGGCTCCGGCACACATGGCACAGGGCTCTACGGTGACGTATAGCGTGCAGTCTGTAAGGTACTTGCCGCCTAACAGGTTGGCAGCGGCGGTGATGGCCTGCATCTCGGCATGGGCGGTGACGTCGCAGAGCGTTTCCGTCAAATTGTGGGCACGGGCTATGATGCGGTCCTTGCAGACAATGACACAGCCAATGGGTATCTCGCCTTCTTTCAGTGCCAGACGAGCCTCGTCAAGTGCCCGCTGCATGTATTGTTCGTCCTTTTTTGCTTGCGTCTCTTCCATGTTTTACCTTTTTACCTTTCAATAGCTTGCCGAGCAGGGGATGCCCATGTTGATGACACGGTCACGGATGGCATCCAGTTCTTCGTGGGTGGCTTTCAGCAAACCATGTGCAGGCGTCTCGCGGTCAATGGTATAGACCATTACCTGCTGGGGGGCAATGTCCTTGATGGCCTGAAGCCACGGACCTACGTATTCCTCACCAGTATTATCCACACTTACAGCTTCTAAAGTTCCCTCTCCCTTTGAGGAGGGGTGGGGGGAGTTTTCCCCTTTCATGAACATGGTCTGGATGATAACGTGGCCGTTAAAAGCCTTCAGCCGTTCGATGATAAGGTTGACGTCGTAGTTACCTGCTGGGCGATCCACTCTGTTGATGTAGTCAGCATTGACGGTGTCGAGTTTAAGGATGTTATTGTCCACTCGCATCAGAGCGTCGTGAACTTGCTGACGATGGATGAACGTGGAGTTGCTTAAGACCGATACCTTGGCATCGGGGCAGTACTGGTCGCGCAAGCGGATGGTGTCATCTATGATTTCTGCAAAGTGTGGGTGGCCGGTCGGTTCACCGTTACCTGCAAAGGTCAGCACGTCAGGAAGTTGTCCTTCTTGCTGCATGGCCTTCAACTTAGCTTCCAGCTTGGCGGCTACTTCCTCGCGGGTAGGACGTGGAAGGGTAGGGCGATTGTCCTTGTTGAAGCCACACTCACAGTAGATACAGTCAAAAGAGCATACTTTGCCGTCGGCGGGCTGCAGGTTGATGCCTAACGATATTCCCAGACGTCGGCTGTGGATGGGGCCGAAGATGGGCGATGGATAAATGACAGTACTCATAGTGCCGGCAAAGGTAGTAAAAAGTTTAAAGTTTAAAGTTTAGAGTATAGAGTATTTTTGCCAAAAGATGTTAAAACCCAAAAACTAAAAAACAGAACCCCCAAAACTAAATTTCGTACCTTTGACTATGTCTATAGTACTTTCGTTTGAAAAAACTCAAATAAATTTGGTTTTTTACTCACTTATTCGTACCTTTGCACGAAATTAGGTGTATTACATCCAATAAGTAATGGGAAAGAATTCGAAAACTACCGGCAGCCGCCACGGATTGCAGGTCGTGACATTATGTATAAGTACCACGATGGTGCTGGTTCTTCTGGGTATGGTGGTGTTTACCGTACTTACGGCCCGTAACCTTTCATCGTATGTGAAGGAGAACCTGACAGTAACGGTAGAGTTGGGTGACAATATGACTCAGCAGGAGCGTGGTGCTGCTTATAACCGACTGAGGGTACGTCCTTATGTACACCAGATTACCTATATCAGTAAGGAACAGGCATTGAAGGAGAACAATGAGGAGATGGGTACTGATCCTCAGGAGTTCGTTGGCTTTAATCCGTTCCCGGCTATCTTCGAGATACAGTTGTCAGAGCCGTATGCAAACTCCGATTCGGTGTTGCGTGTCAAGAAAGAGATACTCTCCATTCCGAAGATTGCAGAGGTGAGATACCCTGAGGACTTGATGGACAAGGTGAATGCCAACCTGAGTAAGATTAGTCTGGTATTGTTGGTGCTGGCAGTGTTGTTGACAATCGTCTCATTCTCGCTTATCAGCAATAGTGTTCGACTGGGCGTTTATTCGCGCCGTTTCCTGATCCATACGATGAAGTTGGTGGGCGCTTCCTGGAGTTTTATCCGTCGTCCGTTCCTGACGCGTGCCATTGGAGTGGGTGTCGTGGCTGCTTTGCTGGCAATCATTTTCCTTGGACTGGGAATCTATGGTTTGTATGTCCTTGAGCCAGACTTGCTGACCATCATCGGCTGGCAGGAGTTGACCATTACAGGCGTTTCCGTACTATTGTTTGGTATTATCATCACGGCCGTCTGTGCTTATCTGGCTGTCAATAAGTTCCTGCACATGACGGCTGGAGAACTGTATAAGATTTAGTTTAGAGTTTAGTGTTTAAAGTTTATAGTTTAATGGATAGAAGAGATTTTGCATTCGACCGTGTCAACTTTATTCTGTTGGCTGTCGGTATGGCTATTGTCGTACTCGGTTTCATTCTGATGAGTGGTGGAGGCTCTACAGCAGAACAGTACAATCCCGATATATTCAGTCCACTGCGTATCAAGGTGGCTCCTGTGGTGTGCTTCTTCGGTTTTGTCTCCATGATATATGCCGTGATGCGCAAGCCCAAGGACCAGACATCAGAGAAAGGAAAGAAGGAGGCTGATGCATGACATGGATTGAGACCGTTATCATAGCCATTGTAGAGGGACTGACAGAGTTTCTGCCCGTCTCGTCAACAGGGCATATGATTATCACGCAGAACCTGTTAGGCATTCCGCAAGGTGACCCCTTTGTCCATGCCTTCACGTTCATCATCCAGTTTGGGGCTATCCTGTCGGTTGTCTGCTTGTATTGGAAGCGCTTTTTCCAGTTTGACAACACTCCGGCACCCGAAGGAAGCTCTGCGCTACAGAAGCT
>Ga0310786_10006031_pt1 | contig 16257 bp, 32 predicted proteins | sample AusTroGonzalo_MG_FD_203881 | JGI IMG/M metagenome (GOLD analysis project Ga0310786, IMG submission 203881) | Bovine rumen microbial communities from tropical cattle in Woodstock, Queensland, Australia - Gonzalo_03 (v2) (version 2) | ecosystem: Host-associated > Mammals > Digestive system >... | reverse complement strand
CCACCCTGCTCCAAAAGTTGATTCGGCTGTTGTGAGAATTGATTTGAAAAAAGAGAAGGTTGAAGGTGGCCTTATAGATTTTGTCAAAAACATTTTTGCGATGAGAAGAAAAACCCTTTTGAACAACATTTCAAGTGCTTATGGCTTTTCAAAAGAACAACTTCAGATAAAATTAAAATTCGATTTGACAAAAAGAGCAGAGAGTTTAAGTGTCGAAAAAATAAAAGAATTATATAAACTTTTAAAAAATATTTGATTTTTTGACAAATAAACTTTCAAATTTTGAAAAAATTGGGTATAATAATTATATAAGAGAGAAAAAACTAGTTTGAGAGGAGGTTGATATGAAAGATGAAGATTATGAGTTTGAGATAGAAAAGAAAAAGACGTTTGCAAATGAATATCAAAAACTTTCTTGGGAAGCCTTTAAGGAAACTGGAAACATCTTGTTTATGAGAAATTTTATGGAAGTCGAAAGAGAAAGGGAAAATGGTTTCGGCAGAGAGAGATTATGAGTTACGAAACAAAAGGATTTATTTTGTCTTCCAAAGATAGCAAAGAGAAAGACAAAGAGGTTTTGATCTATACTATTGACAAGGGAAGGATTTATGCAAAATTTAAAGGCGTAAAGAATCAGAAGTCAAAATTGAAAGCGGGGAAAGAGCTTTTCACTTTTGGCGATTTTTCGTTTGAAGACGGAAAGGCTGGCTGTGTTGTGACGGGTGTGAATATCATTGAAAACTTTCACGACATATCACAAGACATTGATAAATATTTTGAGGCTTGTTCGTTGCTTGATCTAATTAAAAAAATACCAAACCCAGAAAATGAACCAAAACTTTTCATTTCGGCAGTCAAGTCGTTAAAAGCGATAAATTACGAAAAAACACAAAAAAACATTATTTTTTTTAAGTTTTTGATAGATTTTTTTGAAAACAACGGTTTTAATTTTGATTTTTCAAAATGTTCTTCGTGTGGTGCAAGGCTCACGGGAAAGAAATACATAAATCCAGATGTGGGGGAAATTGTCTGCGCAAATTGCAAACAGAACACATACATAGAAGTTGATGGGACGATTGTTTCAGCAATCAACATTTTGAAAGCAACTGATTATGATTATTTGAACTCTGTCAAATTTTCAGAAGTTGTCTTACAAAATTTGTTTACATTTTTGTCTAGAAATTTTGAGTGGAGATTTGCAATTAAGATACAATCGTTTGCGTAGGTTTTTAATATATTATATATAAGTATGTTATCTAGAGTTCTTCATATTTTAGTAAAGGAGCAAAAAGCTTCTTTTTTTCTTATAATTTTTTTTTGCAAAAACCCTTGACAATCTTGTTTTAATTTGTTAATATAAAGAGGCTGTGAATTATGGGTTGATGCCAGAGGTTACTTTGACTACCAGCAGTTAAAGAGAATTCGGGCGGACAAGTTCGTGGCAGTGACCGCGGGCGCCTAACCTTTTAATCCATTTTTTATTGCTTTGCAGCATGACACACACGGGCTAGTGTTCGGGGGTGTAATAAGCAGGATTAAAAAGTTAGTTTTGCTATTACAGGAGGTAAGAAAAAAAATGGCAACACAAATTATCAGAATCAAATTGAAGTCCTTTGAGCATTCGCTTATCGATGAAGCTTGCAAAAGAATTATTGTTACAGCGGAAAAGAATGGCGCAAAGGTTTCAGGACCAATACCTCTTCCAACAGACAGGGAAGTCGTAACGGTTATTCGTTCACCACACAAACACAAAGACAGTCGTGAACAATTCGAGTCAAGAACTCACAAGAGACTTATCAACATCTATAGTCCATCATCAAAGGTTATGGACGCTCTTATGAAGCTTGAGCTTCCAGCTGGTGTTGATATCAAAATCAAACTATAAGGAGAAAAAGATTTAATATGAAAAAAGCAATTATTGGTAAAAAGATCGGAATGACACAAGTCTTTACTCCAAATGGTTTGGTCGTTCCAGTAACTGTTGTTGAAGCTGGACCATGCAACGTGGTTAGAGTTAAAACACAAGAAAAAGACAATTATGACAGCGTTGTTGTCGCTTTTGGAAAACAAAAAGAACAACGCCTTACAAAGCCTGAACTTGGAGTGTTCAAAAAGGCTAACGTTGAACCTAGCAAGGTTCTTAGAGAATTCAAGTTTGATGACTGTTCATCTTATAATGCTGGTTTGGTTATCAAATGTGACATTTTTGCAGAAGGTGACAAAGTGGATGTTATGGGCTACACAAGAGGTAGAGGATTCACTGGTGTTATCCAAAGATGGAATCAACATAGACTCAAAATGACACACGGTGTTGGCCCTGTGCATAGAGAAGTTGGTTCAATGAGTGCGAACTCAACTCCTTCAAGAGTTTTCAAAAACAAACATATGCCTGGGCAATATGGATTTGAAAGAGTTACAGTTCAAAACTTGGAAGTTATTAAAGTCGATGCAGAGAGAAATCTTCTTTTGATCAAAGGTTGTGTTCCTGGACCTAAGGGTGCAATCATCACAATCCGTGATTCAAAGAAAGCTTAAGGAAGGAGAAGAGAAATGGCCAAGATTAAAGTTTACAATATGAAAGCTGAAGAAGTTGAAGAAATTAGTCTTAATAAAGACCTTTTTGAACTTCCTTACAACGAAGCTCTTATTCACGAAGCAGTTGTTATGTATAACGCAAATCAAAGACAAGGAACAAAAAGTGCTTTGACAAGAAGTGAAGTAAGAGGACACGCAAAGAAACCTTGGAGACAAAAGAAAACAGGACGTGCACGTCACGGTTCAACAAAAGGACCAGAATACACTGGTGGTGGAGTTGTGTTTGCACCAAAGCCAAGGGATTTCTCAAAGAGAATGAACAAAACAGCAAAAAGACTTGCTCTTTTAACTGCAATCAGTCAAAAGATTAAGCAAAAAGAATTGAAAGTTGTTGATAATTTTGAAATCGCATCAGCAAAAACAAAAGATGCTCAAAGTTTCCTTGACGCTTTCAAACTTGAAGGAAGCACAGTTGTTGTTGGTCTCAATATGACAGAGAACACAATGAAAGCAACAAACAACATCAAATCACTTTCACTTGAAGATGTAAATCTTTTGAACGCATATGAAGTTGTTGCAAACAAAAATGTTGTGTTTACAAAATCTGCTATCAAATCAATAGAGGAGGCTTACGCAGAATAATGGAAGCTTACAAAATTATTAAGAAACCACTTTTAACAGAAAAAAGTTATGCTGGAATTGCAAACAAAGTTTACACATTTGTTGTTGACAAAAAAGCAACAAAGGTTGATATCAAAATTGCAGTTGAACAAGCTTTTGGAGTTGAAGTGAAGAGTGTTAACACTGTTAACGTAAAAGGACATAAGAAAAGTCAAAACACAAAAGCCGGAAGAACTGTTGGAAAGACAAGTGATTTCAAAAAAGCAATCGTAACTTTGAAAGAAACTTCAAAACCAATCGCATTCTTTGAGAGCTTATCATAATAGGAGGAGAAGATAGGTTATGAAAACGAAAAACCCTACGTCAGCTGGAAGAAGATTTTACACTTCTGTTGACTATACAGAAATAACAAAGAAAAAACCTGAAAAATCTCTCCTTGCTGTTAAAAAAGAACACGCTGGAAAGAACAATCAAGGAAGAATCACTGTTAGACACAAAGGTGGTTCAAACAGAAGAAAATATCGTATCATCGACTTCAAAAGAAAGAAAGATGGAATTCCTGCAAGAGTTGTTGGAATTGAATACGATCCAAACAGAACAGCTTACATTGCACTTATCGTTTACGCAGATGGTGAAAAGAGCTACATTATCGCTCCACAAGGGCTCACTGTTGGTGACACAGTTATGAGTGGAAACGATATTGAAGTTAAAACAGGAAACTGTATGCCACTTGAGGTTACACCTGTTGGTGCAATGATTTACTCAATTGAACTTGAACCTGGAAAAGGCGGACAACTTGTTAGAGCGGCTGGAAATTATGCTCAACTTATGGCAAAAGAAGGAAAGTATGCAACACTCAGATTGCCAAGTGGTGAAATGAGAAAAGTTTTGCTTGCTTGCCGTGCTTGCATTGGAACAGTTGGAAACCTTGACCACGAACTTGTTTCTCTTGGAAAAGCCGGAAGAAAAAGACATATGGGTGTTAGACCATCAGTTCGTGGTGTGGCTATGAACCCAAATGACCACCCACACGGTGGTGGTGAAGGAAAGAGCCCTGTTGGTATGGCAACGCCTGTTACACCTTGGGGCAAACCTGCACTTGGTTACAAAACTAGAAAAAGAAAAAATCGCTCTAACCGCTTGATGGTTAAGAGGATCAATTAGGAGAGAATGATATGAAGAAAGAAATCAAAAAACCTTTCGTTCATCCAAGTTTGGTAAAGAAAGTTAAGGAAATGACTGAATCTGGAGTTAAAAAACCTATAAAGACTTGGTCAAGATCTTCAACGATTTATCCTGACTTCGTTGGATTTACATTCGCAGTTCACAACGGAAAGAAACATATCCCTGTTTATTGCACTGCAGATATGGTTGGACATAAACTTGGCGAATTCGCTCCAACAAGAACTTACAAAGGTCACACAAAGAAACAAGCTGGATCACCAGCTTCTGGAAAATAATAAGGGGTGAGATATGGCAACAAGAATTAGACAAAAAGCTGAAAAACTTGCTTTGAACAAGGACAACCGTCCTTTTGCAAGAGCAAAATATGTTAGAATTAGTTCGACGAAAGTTCGCTTCGTTCTCGACCTTATTAGAGGAAAAGACGCAATCGAAGCTTGCGCGATACTTGAAAATATGCCAAACTTTGGTGCAGCTGAAACATTGAAAGTGCTTAAAAGTGCAATCGCAAATGCGGAAAACAACAAAGGACTCAATAAAGACAACCTTTTTGTTGCAGAAGTATATGTGACACAAGCTCCAACAATGAAGAGAATCAGCTACAGAGCAAAGGGAAGCGCAGACAGAATTTTAAAAAGATCATCACACATCACAGTTGTGCTTGATGAAAGAAAGTAAGGAGGAAATAGCATGGGACAAAAAGTTAGTCCAATCGGATTTCGTGTTGGTGTTAACAAAGACTGGAATGCAACTTGGTATGCAGACAAAAAAAGCTTTGCCGACAATCTGATTGAAGATCAAAAGATTAGAAAATTTTTGAAAAAGAACTATTCAACATGTGCTATTTCAAGAATTGCTATCGAAAGAACAGAAAACAAATTGGTTATTGATTTGCACACAGGCAAACCTGGTATGATAATTGGACAAAAGGGTGCAGGAATTGAGAATATCAAGAAAGAAATTGCAAAGATGATCAAACCTGTTAAACTTTTGGTTATCAATGTCAAAGAAATCAAAAAACCAGATCTTGATGCAACGCTTGTTGCAGAGGGAATCGCTGCTCAACTTGAAAAGCGTATTCAATGGAGAAGAGCTCTCAAAATGGGTATTCAAAAAGTTATGAAAGCGGGCGCGAAGGGATGCAAAGTTCAATTGAACGGAGTTATCGACGGAGCGAACACTCAACATAGATCTGAACACTATATGGAAGGAAGCTTGCCACTCCACACAATTAGAGCCGACATTGACTTCGGAAGTGCCGCAGCTTACACAAACTACGGAAAACTTGGAGTAAAGTGTTGGATATACAAGGGAGAAATCCTTGGAAAGAAGTCGTCTGACAAAGGAGGACAAGACAATGTTAATGCCTAAGAGAGTTAAAAGAAGAAAGGTTTTCAGAGGCAGAATGACAGGAAAAGCTCTTAGAGGTAACGAACTTGCTTACGGAGATTTTGGTCTCGTGGCAGAAGAACCTTGCTGGATAAAATCAAACCAAATTGAAGCCGCTCGTATCTGTCTTACAAGATACACAAAAAGAGCTGGAAAAGTTTGGATTAAGATTTTCCCAGATAAACCTGTAACAAAGAAACCTGCTGAAACTCGTATGGGTTCAGGAAAAGGAAACCCTGAATTCTGGGTTGCTGTTGTTAAACCAGGAAGAATCCTTTTTGAAATGGGTGGAGTTAGTGAGGAAACTGCAAAAGAAGCTTGCAGACTTGCAGGACACAAACTTCCTTGCAAAACAAAATTTATAACAAGAGCAAAACAAGAGGAGGTTAAGAATGAAAACTAGTGATATCAAAGCTTTAAGCGTTAAAGAACTTAATGCAAAATTGAAAGAACTTACAAGTGAACTTTTTAACCTTCGTTTCTCGAATGCATCGAGAAATCTTGCAAACCCTGTTTCAATCAGAAACGTAAAAAGAGATATTGCAAGAGTTAAGACTGTTATCAGAGAAAAAGAAATCGCTGAGGTGAATGGAGGAAACAATGGAAAGTAGAAATGCAAGACTTACAAAAATTGGTGAAGTTGTGTCTGCTGGAACTATGGACAAAACTGTAGTTGTTAAGATTGTTTCAAGAACAAACCACCCAGTTTACAAAAAAGTCGTTCACAAAACAAACAAATTCAAAGTTCACGATGAGAAAAACGAGTGCAAACTCGGTGACACGGTTATGATTATGGAAACAAGACCATTGTCAAAAGACAAATATTACCGTGTTGTAAAGATCATCTCAAGAGCAAAGTAAGGAGGAAACGTTATGATTCAACCACAAACAAAATTAAAGGTTGCTGACAACACTGGCGCAAAAGAAATTATGTGCATCAGAGTGCTTGGCGGTTCATTTAGAAGAAGTGGAAACATTGGGGATATAATTGTTGCCTCTGTTAAAAAGGCTATCCCAGGCGGAACAGTGAAGAAAGGTGACGTTGTTAAAGCGGTTATCGTTCGTTCAGTTAAAGGACTCCGTCGTCAAGATGGTTCACACATTCGTTTTGATGATAACGCCGCAGTTATCATTGACAATCAAAAACAACCAAAAGGAACTCGTGTTTTCGGGCCTATTGCCAGAGAACTTAGAGACAAGGGATATATGAAAATTATTTCTCTTGCTCCAGAGGTTATATAAGGAGAAACTATGGCATTGAACGTTAAGAAAGGCGATACTGTTCTTGTTATCGCAGGAAAAGACAATGGAAAAACAGGAACTGTTTTGGAAGTTTCTCCAAAAACAAACAAAGTCGTTGTTGATGGAGTGAACGTTGTTTCAAGACATCAAAAACCAAAATCACAACAAGATAAAGGCGGAATTATCAAGAAAAATGCTGCGATTGATGCTTCAAACGTTATGGTTGTTTGCCCAGCTTGTGGAAAAGCAACAAAAGTTAAAGCAGGAATGGTTAACGACGCAAAAGTTCGTCTTTGCAAAAAATGCGGAGCTTCACTTGACAAAGAACATGCAAAATCTGTGAAGAAAGAAGCAAAGAAAACTGCAAAGGCAGAAGAAAAGACAGAAGAAAAAACAACAGCAAAAAAGTCGACTGCAAAAAAAGCTAGCGAAGCTAAATAAGAGAGGAAACTATGAAAGAACAAAACAGATTAGTTAAGAAATATAAAGAAGAAGTTGTTCCTGCTCTTATGGCAGAATACAAATACAAAAACATCAATGAAGTTCCAAAACTTGTTAAGATTGTTCTTAATATGGGACTTGGAGATGTTAAAGGAAACTCAAAAAGTTTTAACATCGCATTAGATGAGATGCAAGCAATTTCTGGTCAAAAACCAGTTGCAACGACTGCAAAAAAATCAATCTCTAACTTTGGACTTAGAGAAGGACAAAAAATCGGAGCAAAGGTTACTCTTCGTGGAGAAAAGATGTATGAATTCCTTGACAGACTTCTTGCAATCGCTCTTCCAAGAGTGAGAGACTTCCACGGAGTTTCAGACAAAGCCTTTGACGGAAGAGGAAATTATTCACTTGGAATTAAGGAACAACTTATATTCCCAGAAATTCAATATGATAAAGTCGAAAAAATCAGGGGACTTGATGTTGCATTTATTACAACAGCAAAAACCGATGCCGAGGCAAAGTTCTTGCTCAAAGAACTTGGAATGCCTTTTGCTAGATAAGGAGAGGATATGGCAAGAAAAGCACTTATAAACAAACAACAAAAAGAGCCAAAATATGCAACACGTGCTTATACTCGTTGCAAAATTTGTGGACGTCCTCATGCCGTTATCAAAAAATATGGCATTTGCAGAATTTGCTTTAGAGAACTCGCAAGCAAAGGTGAAATCCCTGGCGTAAAGAAATCAAGTTGGTAAGAGGAGGAGGAAATATGTTATCTACAGATGCAATCGCAGATATGCTTACAAGAATGCGTAACGCTATCAGAGTTAAACACGAAGATGTAATCGTGCCTGCGTCAAAAGAAAAGAAAGAAATTGCTAAAATTCTTTTAGAAGAAGGATATATCAATGGCTTTGAAATCGTTGAAGATGGAAAGTTCCAAAACCTTCTCATATCATTGAAATACACAAGCGAAGGACAAAGCGTGATCCAAGGGCTTAAGAGAATTTCAAAACCTGGACTTAGAGTGTATGCTCAAGCAGACAAAATTCCTCAAGTTATAAGTGGACTTGGAATCGCAATCATTTCAACAAACAAGGGTATTGTGACCGACAAAGTTGCAAGAAGCCTTAATGTTGGTGGCGAAGTGCTTGCTTTTGTTTGGTAAGGAGGTAAGGATTTATGTCAAGAATAGGAAATAAAGTTATCATTCTTCCAGCAGGAGTTTCAGCATCGCTTCAAAATGGAATTATCACAGTGAATGGGCCAAAAGGAACACTTTCTCAAGAAATTAAGGCTCCAATCACAGCAAAAATCAATGGAAACGAAATCACATTTGAAATGGATGAAAAAGATGCAACATCAAATGCAAAACAAGGACTTTACAGAGCGCTTGTTGCAAATATGGTTAAGGGTGTGAGTGAAGGATTCAACAAACCACTTGCAATCACCGGTGTTGGTTACAAAGCCCAAGTTGTTGGAAACAAAATTGTTATGAACCTTGGATTTTCACATCAAGTTGAAGTTGAAATTCCTGAAGGACTTTCAGCAGCATGCCCAACACAAACAGACATTGTGATTTCAGGAATAGACAAGCAAAAAGTGGGACAATTTGCTTCAAATATCAGAGACATTCGTCCTGTTGAACCATATCATGGCTACGGCGTGAGATACGCTGATGAAGTGGTTATAAGAAAAGTCGGAAAAACTGCAGGTAAGAAGTAAGGGGTAAGTTATGATTAATAAGAAAGACAAAAATGCAGAAAGAGTTAAAAGACATCAAAGAGTAAGAAACAAAATTTCTGGAACAAAAGAGATGCCAAGACTTTGTGTTTATAAAAGTTTAACAAAAATCTATGCCCAAATCATCGATGATGTGAAAGGGGTGACACTTGTTTCTGCTTCTTCACTTGATAAAGATCTTGCAGATGCACTCAAAGGCAAAAACAAAACAGAACAAGCAAAAATCATTGGAGAAGCAATCGGAAAGAAAGCTTTGAAAAAGAAAATTTCAACTGTAGTTTTTGACAGAGGTGGATACATCTACACAGGAAGAGTTGAAGCTCTTGCGAACGGCGCTAGAGAAGCTGGACTCAAATTCTAGGGGGACTTATGGAAGAAGTTAAAGAAAAGAAAATTGATGGCAAAAAGCCAGAAGGGAAAAGACCTGAAAGAAGAGAAAGAACTCCAAGACGTGAGGAAAGTGATATCAACAAAAAACTTATTTGCGTTCGTAGAGTTAACAAAACTGTTAAAGGTGGAAGAACTTTGCGTTTCTCAGCACTTGTTGCTGTTGGAGATGGAAAGGGAAATGTTGGAATTGGGATTGGAAAATCAAAGGAAGTTCCAGCAGCAATTGACAAGGCAACTTCTGCTGCAAGAAAGAATATGAAGTTTATCAGAGTTGTTGGTGGAACAATTCCACACGAAATTTCAGGAAAGTATAGCACAACAAAGATTCTTATGTTCCCAGCGAAAGAAGGAACTGGAATCATTGCCGGAGGATCAGCTCGTGCAGTGCTCGAACTTGCTGGAATAAAGGACATTGTTACAAAATTCCATGGTTCTTCAAACAAAATCAACTGCGTGAAGGCGACAATGAACGGACTTTCTGCTCTTAGAACAAGAGAAGAAATCGCTGCTCTTCGTGGCAAAAAACCAGAAGAAATTTAAGGAGGCGAGATATGACAGAGAAAAAACAAAAAATGATAAAAGTTACTTGGATAAAAAGTGTTATTGGCTACAATAAAAAACAAGCAAAAATCATCGAAGCTCTTGGCTTCAAAAAACTCAACGACACTCGCCTTTTGCCAGATAATGACAGCATTAGAGGAAGCATTTTCCTTGTAAAACACTTATTAAAAGTTGAAGAGGAGAAGTAAGTATGAAAATTGAAAATCTTAAACCTGCACAAGGCGCGACAACAAAAAAAGTTAGAGTTGGACGTGGAATCGGAAGCGGAATAGGAAAAACAAGCGGAAAGGGTCACAAAGGACAAAATGCCAGAAGTGGCGGAGGTGTTAGACCTGGATTTGAAGGAGGAAACATTCCTCTTATCCGCAAGTTGCCAATTCGCGGATTCAATAACAAAAATTATAAGAAAAATTATGCTTGTGTAAATGTTGGTGAACTTGAAGCTTTTGAAGCTAACACAGTTATCGATATGGAACTTCTTTATGAAACAAGATTCATTGGGAAGAGAGCGGAATACGGACTTAAAGTTCTTGGAAACGGAACTTTAACGAAACCACTTACTGTTAAAGCAAGCAAGTTTACAAAGTCAGCAAGAGAAAAGATTGAAAAAGCTGGCGGAAAAGTTGAGGAGTAAAATATGTTTAAGACAATTGCAAATGCCTTTAAGATAAAAGATTTACGAAAGAAAATCCTTCTTACGCTTCTTCTTTTGTTCATATACAGGGTTGGTTGTTTTCTTCCTATTCCTGGAATTGATGTTGCCCAAGTGAAAGAAAGTGTAACTTCTGACACTTACAGCATTTTCAACATTATGAACTTGATAAGCGGAGGATCGCTTGCCAATTGCTCAATTTTGGCACTTGGCGTTTCGCCTTATATCACAGCATCAATTGTTATTCAACTTTTGTCTGTTGCAATCCCTTCACTTGAAAGATTGTCAAAACAAGGTGAAGCAGGAAAGCAAAAACTGACATTATACACAAGATTGACAGCGCTTGTGCTTTCAATTGCACAAGCAATTGGAATCGTTGCGACATACTCAAATTACTTAGATACAAATGTTCTTTGGGTTGGTGCATCATCATGGCTTATTGGAACGGGTATTGTTCTCATTATGGTTGCTGGTGGAATGTTCACAGTTTGGCTTGGCGAGAAGATCACAGACCTTGGCGTTGGAAACGGAATGAGCCTTCTTATCTTTGTTGGTATTTTGGCATCTGCTTCAACAGCATTGTATGAATCTATCGCTGCGATTGGAACAGACCTTAAAAACCTTTGGACAATAATATTGTTCCTTGTTGCTGTTGTTCTTATCTTTGGACTTATTGTTTTTGTTGATAGCGCAGAAAGAAGAGTTCCTGTGCAATATGCAAAACAAATTAAGGGAAGAAAGATGTATGGTGGACAAAGCACATACATTCCAATAAAAGTTAATGGTTCTGGAGTTATGCCAATAATCTTTGCAACATCTCTTTTGACATTGCCACAACTTGTTATCAACATATTCTGGCCAACATCAGGGGCGCTTGAATGGTATCAAACCTGGCTTGGAACAGGATCGTGGATATATATTGTTGTGCTTGCATTATTGATTTTGGCTTTTGCATTCTTCTATGCACAAATATCATTTAATCCAGAAGATGTAAGCAAACAGATCCAGCAACAAGGCGGATTTATAACCGGAATAAGACCGGGGAAACCTACAGCGGAATACTTGGGTAAAATTTCAAGAAGAATAACTTTCTTTGGAGCTTTATTCCTTGCATTTGTTGCTCTTATTCCATCACTTGCATTTAAAGCGATTGGAGATGCAAACGTTCTTACAAGCACTCTGATCAATGCTTTCAGTGCGACGGGACTTATGATTATCGTTTCAGTTGCGCTTGAGCTTGACAAACAACTTGAAGCACAAATGATAATGAGAAATTATAAAGGATTTTTAGATTAAGGAGTTTTTATGAATCTTGTCTTAATAGGGCCTCAAGGTTCTGGGAAAGGAACAATAGCAAAGAAAATTTCGAACGATTTTCATTGGCCTCACATTTCTGTTGGTGATCTTTTTAGAGATGGCGCACGAGACGGGGATGAAGAAGCCATATATGCAAAAGAAAATTTTATCGACAAAGGTATGCTTGTTCCTGACGAAATTACAGTAAAGATTTTGAAAAACAGAATTTCTAAAAATGATTGTAAAAATGGTTTTATTCTTGATGGTTTCCCAAGATCTTTGGATCAAGGGAAATCACTTGAAAAAATCGCAAAGGTTGACTTTGTCCTTTTAATTGATATTCCTTATAGCACTGCTATAGAAAGAATATTGACTAGAAAAGTTTGTTCTTCTTGTGGTGAGATTTACAACACTTCTAGTTACAAATTTGCAACTTGTAAAAAATGCGGTTCACCACTTTACCAACGCGATGACGATAAGTTGGAAAGCATAAAACGTCGTCTGGAAGTCTATGACAAACAAACAGCACCACTCATAGACTTCTACAGTGATAAGCTTCATAAAGTCGATGGGACTGGTTCTCCCGAAGATACTTATGAAGTTGTGAAAACTCTTCTTGAAAAGGAGGCAAAAGTTGAACAGTAAAACACCAGCTGAAATCGTTTTAATGAAGAAAGCGGGAGAAATGACAAGGGACACCTTGAACTATGTTCAAACCTTGATTGCTCCGGGTGTTTCAACTGCTTATCTTGACCAAAAAGCAAGAGAGTTTATTGAGAGTCGTGGTGGGATCCCCTCATTTCTCGGATATGATGGATTTCCAGGAAGCATATGTGCTTCCCCAAATGATATGGTTGTGCACGGAATTCCTTCTGAGAATGTAATTTTGAAAGAAGGGGACATAATCAGCATCGATGTTGGAGTTATTTATAAAGGCTACAACGGAGACGCTGCGAGAACCTTTCCTGTTGGAAAAATTTCAGAGGAAAAAGCGAGACTTATAAAAGTGACTGAAATGTGCTTCTTCGAAGGTATTAAGCACCTAAAAGTTGGGGACAGACTTGGGAAATTGTCTTATGCAATTCAAGAATACGCCGAAAAAAATGGTTACTCTGTTGTGAGGGAACTTGTTGGACACGGTATAGGAAAAAGAATGCACGAGCCACCAAATGTACCAAACTATGGAAAAGAAAATGATGGACCAATTATTGTGAACAATTCAACGATTGCAATTGAACCCATGATTAATATGGGCAAAAAAGAGATTGCAATGCTTCGAGACGGCTGGGGAATTGTGACAAAAGATGGCCTTCCATCTGCTCACTATGAGAACACAGTGCTTATAACAAACGAAGGAGTTGAAATTTTAACATTGTAGGTATATAATGGAAAAAGGAAATTTAGTTATAGCGACAAGGGGAAAGGAAAAGAACCAATATTTCGTTATTTTAAGTATGGAAAGCAAATTTGCATACATAGTTGACGGAAAAAGACTTAAAACTATAAACCCAAAGAAAAAAAACTTGAAGCATATTCAAAAAGCTTCAAAAAACAATTTTCCGCTTGAAGAATTAGAATGTCAAAATGACAGAGTTAACGCTTCAATAAGGAAGTTTATTAAAGAAGAAAAGGAGAAATTATGTCAAAAGATGATGTAATCGAATTTGATGGAACAGTGGAAGAAGTTCTTCCAGGAAGTTCATTTAAGGTTCGACTTGACAATGGTCATGAGATTATTGCATACATTTCAGGAAAACTTAGGCTCCATTACATTCGCATTTTGGAGGGTGACAAAGTTAAAGTCGAAATGAGCCCTTATGATTTGTCAAAAGGCAGAATTACATGGAGAGACAAGGGTTAAAAAGGAGAAATTATGAAAGTTAGATCATCAGTAAAACCAATCTGCGATAAATGCAAAGTTATCAAAAGAAATGGAAAAGTTATGGTTATTTGCCCTAAGAGTGCTAAGCACAAACAAACACAGGGCTAAAAGTGGAGGAGAAATAAATGGCAAGAATAGCAGGTGTAGACCTACCTAGAGAAAAAAGATTAGAATATGGACTTACCTATATTTATGGAATTGGCGTGAAGACTTCAAATGAAATTTGTAAGGCTGCCAAAGTTGATCCAAATATCAGAGTTAAGGACTTAACTGACGACCAAGTTGCTCGTCTTCGTAACTATATCGAGCACAATGTTTTGGTTGAAGGAGAACTTAGAAAAAAAGTTAGCCTTGATATCAAAAAATTGACAGAAATTGGTTGTTATCGTGGTGTTCGTCACAGAAAAGGACTTCCTGTGAGAGGACAAAACACAAGAAATAACGCAAGAACAAGAAAGGGCAAGAAAGTTGCTGTTGCTGGTTCTTCAAAGAAAGGTAAATCTTAAGGAGGTAAATGATGGCAAGTACTAATATGAAGAATGCTTCTGGAAAGAAGGTTGTAAAAAAGAAAAAAATTGCATTTAAGTCAGACAAAGGACAAGTTCACATTCACACTTCTTTTAACAACACGATTGTGACATTTACTGACAGCGAAGGAAACGCAATTTCTTGGTGCTCAAGTGGAAAGCTTGGACTTAAAGGTTCAAAGAAAAGCACACCATTTGCTGCACAAACTTGCGTTCAAGAAGCAGCCAAAATTGCGGTTGCAGCAGGAATTAAAAGCGTTGAGGTTTTTGTGAAAGGACCTGGACAAGGAAGAGACAATGCAATCAGAGAAGTTCAAAACTGTGGAATCAATGTAACACTTATTAAAGATGTTTCAGGAAACCCACACAATGGTTGCAGACCTCCAAAAGTTAGAAGAGTTTAAGGAAAGGGGGAAATATGGCAAGAACATTATATCCAGATTGTCGCCAATGCAGAAGAGAAGGATGCAAACTTTTCCTCAAAGGCGAAAGATGTACTTCGAAGAAATGTGCTATGGAAAGAAGACCAGTTAAACCTGGACAACACGGGAATTCAAGAAAGGTTACTTTCACAGAATATGGCACACAACTTCGTGAAAAACAAAAAATCAAAAGAATGTATGGCATTTTGGAAAGACAAATGCACGGATACTATGAAGAAGCAGATAGATTAAAGGGTAAAACAGGTGAAAACCTTCTTATTCTTATCGAGAGAAGACTTGACAATGTTGTTTATCGTATGGGCATAAGCTCATCAAGAGCACAAGCAAGACAAGTTGTAAATCATGGCCTTATTTGTGTAAATGGAAAATGTGTTGATATCCCATCTTATCAAGTTAAGAAAGGTGATGAAATTTCAATCAAAGAAAACAAGACAGAAAAAGAACCTATCAAAGCACTTAAAGGAACAAAAACTGTTATGCCAAAATGGGTTGAATTTAACAATGACACTTTGAAAGGAAAAGTTATCGCACTTCCAACAAGAGAAGATATTGATGCTGAAATCAATGAACAACTTGTTGTTGAGTTGTATTCAAGATAAAAATGGAGGGAATTTATTATGATGGAAATGGAAAAACCAAGAATCGTTTGCGAAGAAAATGAAAAAGGAAGCTTTGCAAGATTCACTGTTGAACCACTCGAAAGAGGATATGGGATCACTCTTGGAAACGCTATGAGAAGAACACTTCTTTCAGCACTCCCAGGAAGCGCTCCTATTGCAGTTAGAATTGCAGGAGTTCCACACGAATTTTCTAGCATTAGAGGAGTGACAGAAGATGTCGTTGACATTGTTCTTAATCTCAAAAACTTGGCTGTCAAATGCAATAATAGAGATAGGGATTTTGTTTCATATCTCAGAATAAGAAAATCTGGAGCAGGAGAAGTTACTGCAAAAGATTTTGAACCAAATGACGAAGTTGAAGTTCTTAACAAAGACCTTCATATATGCACAATGGATGAAGGTGCAGTGCTCGATATGGACGTTATGATTGGAAACGGAAGAGGATATGTGACAAACAATGAGAACAAAACAAAGTTTGATCATATTGATTTCATTGCAATGGATTCAATTTTCTCACCAGTTAAAAAAGTTAACTTTAATGTTGAAAGCACTCGTGTTGGACAAAGCGTTGATTTCGACAAACTTGTTTTAGAAGTAGAAACGAATGGAACAATTTCTGCAACTGACATTGTAAGTTTGGCTGGAAAAATTCTTTTTGAACATATCAGTGTTTTCGTTGATCTTTGTGCTGAAATCGCATCTTCAAGTATTATGGTGTCTAGAGAAGAAGACA
>Ga0310786_10006029_pt1 | contig 16260 bp, 18 predicted proteins | sample AusTroGonzalo_MG_FD_203881 | JGI IMG/M metagenome (GOLD analysis project Ga0310786, IMG submission 203881) | Bovine rumen microbial communities from tropical cattle in Woodstock, Queensland, Australia - Gonzalo_03 (v2) (version 2) | ecosystem: Host-associated > Mammals > Digestive system >... | reverse complement strand
AGCCGCGCTCCCGAATGATCCGAATTGTGCCCGATGAGGTGCAGGCCTCGACGCCAACGCGGAGATCGAGGACGCGGAGAGCGGCAACGGCGCAAACCGCAACGGAAACGACAACGGCAACGCCTGCGCCTACCGTCAACAATGCACGGGCGCAGCGCAAGCAGTCCGAGGAACGGAACGAGGCGCGGGCAGAGTCGCAGCGTGACAGCAAAGGCCGTTTTGTCAGCCAGGGCGGCGCGAACGCGGGCGAAGATCAGAGCGGCGTTGGACTCGCAAAGAGTATTGGCGCAGCAGCCGGAAGCAAGGCAGCCGAAGCCGTGCGCGAAGTCTCTGACGGCATGTCCGAAGTCGATCCGGCAGTCAAGGCCATGCAAGAAGTGGCAGAGCCGCTAAAGAAAGGCTATGACCTCATCTTCGGTGGTTCGGGCGAGGAAAAATGGCTTAAACGCATCTTCAGGCGGCTTGCCGGATGGATGAAGCTGGATACGCTGTTCAAGCGCTCCGAAAAGAAACAGCTCGAAGAACTGACGGATGAAGCCAAAAAGGCACGCGGCGTTGAGCGCGGCGGTATTCTCAGCAAGGTCGGCGGCATGCTTGGCATGCGTGGCGGCATGCTCGGAGGCCTTGCGGGTCTGATTCCGAAATTGCTGAAGGGCGGCGCAAAGAAGATTCCCGTCCTGGGCGGCGTGATTGCCGGTATTGGTGCACTTTTTGGCTTGTCTGACGCAGAGAAGGAAACCGACAAGACCGAGCGAAGCAGAAAGCGCGGCGGCGCTCTGGGTTCTTTTGGCGGCACGGTTGCAGGCGGCTTTGCAGGTCTCAAGGCCGGAGCGCTTATCGGCTCGATCTTTGGCCCGTTAGGGACTGCCATTGGCGGCGCTCTGGGCGGCATTGCCGGTTCAGTCCTGGGCGAAGTTTCCGGTGAGTACCTTGGCCGCCTCGCCGGTGAAACGTGGACGAAGCTCAGTGATTGGTTCACGTCTCTGGATATCGGCGGCAAGATCAGCAGCGCATGGACGGAAACGACGACCGCCTTTTCCAATGCCTGGAACTCGACAACCGAGGCGTTTTCCAGCGCGTGGAGTACGACAACCGAAAAGGTTTCTGCCGCTTGGGAGTCTGTTTGCGCTACCGCAACCGGACTTTGGGAAGGTGTCACCAGCAAATTCGATGAGCTGACGCAGACTGCCGGAAAAGTATGGGACAGCCTCAAGGATAAGACTGAAAAGGCATTCAGCTCTGTCTTTGAGTGGATCAAGGAAAAGACAGGTGTCGATGTCAAGGGCGCAGTTGACGCGGCCAAAGAAAAGCTCTCGGCAGGCTACGAAAAGGCCAAGGGCTGGGTGTCTGACATCTTTGGTGGAAACAAAGAACAACCGCCAGCTGCCGCACCCACGACTGACGCGAAGGCCGCAATGCCTGAAGCTAAGACGGCTGACTCAGCCAAAAAGCCTGTTGCCGCGACTGTTTCAAAGGCTGTCGAGCCACAAAAACCAGAGCCGAAAGAAGAAGAGCACAAGCCGAACGGTATTCTTAGCCGCCTTGGCAATTGGCTGCAGTCCCGCGCTCCGCGCTCTACGGAGGCACTCGCCAAGACGAAACTTGCCGCGACTCAGGCGGTCAAAGACGCTTCGGGATGGATGCTCGGGAAGACTTCAGAGCGGTTCGAGTCAGGCGGCAGAGGTGCGGGCACGGTCTCTACGGGGCGCGGCGATTTTGGCGGCGCGTCCTATGGCACGTATCAGCTTGCTTCGCGCACGGGCACGCTGCAAAAGTTCCTGAAAGAGTCGCCTTACGGCAAGGAATTCGAGGGACTTACCCCTGGCACGACTGAGTTCAATGCGAAGTGGAAACAGATTGCCAAGACGGATGCCGGATTCGGCGCGGCGCAGCATGACTTCATTAAGAGGACGCACTTCGATCCTGCGATGCAGCGCATGAAGGACGCGGGCATTGACCTTACGGGACGCGGCAAGGCGGTTCAGGATGCGGTCTGGTCAACCTCTGTTCAGTTCGGCGCGGGCAACGGCAAGAGCGGCGCGTCCGGCATGTTTGCCAAGGCGCTGAAAGGTCGCGACCTCTCGCAGATGAGCGATGCAGACATTGTGTCCGCGATTCAGGACTACAAGATTGAAAACAACAATCGGCTGTTCCGGAGTTCGAGCGCGTCCGTCCGCGCTGGCACGATGAATCGCGCACATCAGGAAAAGGCGCATTTGTTACAGCTCGCCGGACTTGAATCAGCGGCAAAGCCTGTTGAATCTGTCGCAAAAGCCCCGGCGGTCAAGTCTCCGAGCTTCACCGAGACAGCGGCGGCAGCCAAGATTCCGAGCGCTCCGAAGGTGTCCGAGCCGATGAATAAGCCCGCCGAGCGGCAGATTGCCGTCAAGGTTCAGCCGGGCGAGGTCGGTCAGGATGTGAAGGATCGGCGCATTGCCCATGTTGCAACGGGCGGCATTGCCTGTTGACGGGAAAATTCAAGCGGTCTGCGAGGCCGCTTTTTTCTACCATTTTTGTATGGCACGCATTAACGGATTAGACATACAGCGCATGGTTCGGCATTGGCTCAAAACCCCGACAAACGGGTATTTGGGTTCGGACTACGGACAGGACGCAAAAAGCCTTTTGCAGAGACCTCATGCAGACGGCCTCGCGGATGCTTTTTTGCAAAAACTGAGGACGGATGTTCCGATTGTCGGCGCGATGCCGTCCGAGGACGTGAATCTGTACGCAATCAACACGCCGCCGGACAAAACCGAGATTGTGATTGAAGTCGCCGGGACAGGCATTGAGGTGGGATCGTGAAAACCAAAGAAGATTTTTTGAAGGTCATTGACGATCTGGCTGAAAAATATCCGACACTGACGGCGCTCTACAAGGCTGGAGATCCACGCATTCGCATGCAGTTAGAGGCGGCGGCAACCATGCTTTCGATGGTTTCAGCCGACATCGAAGCGGCGCAGCTTGAGGCTTTTCAAAAGTCCCGAGACAGCACAATTCTGGCTGACGCGGCTATGCGCGGCATTGTGCGCAAGGCTACGCCTGCACGTGCGCGGATTCTGGCAGTCAACAATTCCGAGACTAGCCCGTGCGTGATCGAGACAGGGCGCAACCTCATTGACTCCAATGGGCGGACTTGGCGCATTGCCACGCCCGCCATTGTTCAGCCTGAGCAGAGTGCGGCTTTTGAAGCCGTGCAGATCGTCACGGAAACACTTACGCACACGGTCGAAAAGACCGAGCCTTTCTATGCGGTTGAAGTGCCTGAGTCTGAAGATGACACCTTTCTTTGCGGCCTGTCTGTCAAGCTGGACGGCGAGGAATGCGTGTTCCGTGAGCGGTATGTGAATACCGAAGTCGGAGAGCGTGTTTTCCACGTTGAATCGGATGAACGGCAGCGCACCTTTGTTCGATTTGGTTTTGACGGCTACGTTGGCGTGCAACCGGCTGACGGCTCAACGATTGTGCTCGAAATCTCCCGGACGGCGGGCGCAGTGTCGCTCGAACTTGGCGCTCCGTTCACATATGAGTACCTTGCCGATCCGGCTGAATCTGCGCTCGACCTGACTTTTGACGCGCAAATCCTCGCGGGCGCGAATCCCATTACCTTGCCGGTGCTCCGTGAACTTGCCCGATTCCCCGCGATTTTCGACCATAACGCAGTTTATCTCGCTGAGTTCGATTTTCTTGTGAGGCGCAATTTCCCCGACATGCAGTTTTTGTCTGTCTGGAATGAGTCTGCCGAAGAACGCGCTCGCGGCGCAAGCCTCGACAACATCAACGCCTTGTTTGTCGCATGCCTGGGCGCGGACGGCGAAGAGCAGATCATTGAGGCCGGAGAACTGCTCCCAAATCCCGTTGAGATTACCGACTTGACTGGACTACAGGAAGAAGTCAAGGCAACAATCAAAGCCGCCGATGATTCCTACCGCGTGCGCTTCTTTACGCCTGTCATTGCCAAGATCGGGATCACGATCAATGCCCGAGTGTCAACGGCCTACGTTGCCTCGGACGTGCGTCAGCAGATCATGGAAACGCTCATCAATGCCTACGGCAAGATAAGCACGGCGGCGCGGCACGGACAGCAAAAAATCCTGTTCCGCAAGGTCTATCAGCTTTTGCGCGAAAAGGTCATTGCGTTGTCGGACGGTGATGCTGATTTGACTGTTTCCATTGCCAACGCGGATCACGGCGTGCGCCCAGAACTCTGGCAGTTTGTCGATGAGTCCTCGCTCGATGTGACCGTGACTGTTGCCAATGTGACCGCCGCCGGATGGAGCTAAAAAATGGGGGACTTTGACCTTTCTACATCTGAAGTTCCCCGGCTTGTCCCGCTCAAGAATTCCTTTGCGGTCGATCAGGCTGAAGAAGAGCTGCGCGACCTCATCTGTGAGCTTTTCGAGACTGAACTAGGCGAGGATGCTTACGATGCTTCAGCAGCAGGCGCAGCGCACCTTGGCACGTTCGGATTTGTGCAGCGTGCGCTGAACGCGGACGGGTTGGTTTTATTGCCGAGTCAAGATGAGCCGCCCGCTACGCGATATATCTATCGTGCCTGGAAGGCTCAAAACTGCCAAGGGCGCGGCATGGCTTTTCTGCGTGCCTACTTGCAGATGCAGTTTCCGAACAAATGCTCGGTCGAACAAGTCTGGCAGATGAAGGATCAGCCGTATCCGCTCGGGCTTGTCTCGCCCGGAGACCCGGAAGCCCCGCCGATTGATTCGGAAACCATGTTTTTGACCAGCCGCATTGAGGTTGGTATTGACATGGCGCTCAACAACTACCCGATCAAGAATCTGTCGAACATCATCTGTTCGGTGATTCCGGCGCGGTTTGTCCCGTTCTTTCTGTTCCGTCTTTCCGAGATTTTCTATCTGAACATCACGGCAGAGCTGACGCAGTTCTCGCTCTGGAAAAACGTCACTTTTCACATGCAGTTCGGACGGCTTCTCATTACCGAGCGCGAGGACGCAAAGTGGCAGCTCGGACGCAATGATGATCCGGACAGCGCAAAGAAACTCACCTATCGCTTTGTCGTTTTCGACATGGACATGCTGAAGGTCATTGACGTCCCGCTTGAGATCACGTCCGAGTTTGACGGCACGATTACCGAGGTTGTTCCCAAGATCGGCCCGACAATGGGACTGAAGGTCAACGGGACTTGGCAAGTGCCGAATCATGGCGAACGCAAGCACCCGATTGATTAGGAAAAAACCTAAAAGTCGCACTCGCCGCCCCCTCTAAATTCCTTGCACAAAACAAACATCTGAACAGGGGTTTTTGTGCAATGTCTGAGGCGACAGTTCTCAATTCTTTTCGCAGGCGCGTAGCCGCGCATCTTGCCGATGGCACGACACTCAAGGCCTTGGCCTACATGGCATTCGGAGACGGCGGGCACGCGCCCGACCTGACTCCGCTGCCGCCTGACCCGGACGCAACCGAACTCGGGCATGAGCTTTTGAGAAAGCCGCTCGGAGCGCTGACGCATCCCGATTCCTATTCGACCAAGGGCACTTGCCTCATTGAAACCAGCGAATTAGTGGGCAAGGCGGTTTCTGAGGCCGCGCTTGTTGACGCTGACGGCAACCTTGTCGCGGTCAAGAACTTTTCTCCGAAGGTGAAGGACGCGGACGAGCGCTACGAGATCAACTTGACGATGAAGCTCTAGGAGAAAAGCAATGGCGACAAAGTACGACATTGTGCTCGACCAGGGCAGTGATTACCGCATCCCGTTCGAGTTCCGCGACCATGACGATCAGCTCATTGATTGGGGCGGCTACACGTTCCAGATGCAGGTGCGAAAAACCTCTTATGCCGCGCCGGTTGTGGATAAGCTGACAAGCGAGAACGGGCGGATTGCGATTGAACTCGACAAGCGCAGAAGGCAGCTTGTCACGCTCAAGTTCCCCGCCGAAGTCACGGCTCAAATCCCTGCTGCGAAATATGTCTATGACCTCGAAGCAGTCAGTAGTTCTGGCCTTGTCAAGCGATTGCTTGAAGGCGCATTCATTTTGAAAGGTGAGGTAACGCGATGACCGATCCGAAAAAGATTTACGTGATGGAAGTTGAAGACAGCGAGGACGATGAAGAGAACTGCTGCCCGCGCCATCACCACCATCACCGCCCGTCTGTGATCGTCCGCACGCCCGTGAAGATTCATGTCGAAGGCTTGCAGGGCGCTGTCGGAGAACAGGGCATCCCTGGCGAAAAGGGTGAACCCGGAGACCCCGGCGAGAAAGGCGAAAAGGGGGAGAAGGGCGAGAAAGGTGAAAAAGGCGAGCGTGGAGAAAAAGGCGAGAAGGGCGAGAAGGGGGAGAAAGGCGAACCCGGCGAGTCCGAAATCGTAGATATCACTCCCGCCGAAATTGACAACCTGTTTGATTAACTGTGCCACTAGCAAAGGAGCTAAAAAATGGCAAAGTATTTAGACCTCACTGGCCTGACTAAGTTCAAAGGCCTGAACGATCAGCATTACGCTGCGTCCCTCGCAATTGACGGCACTACGCTGTCGATTAAGAGTGCTTCCGGCGCTGTGCTCAACTCCATCACCGTCCCTCAGAAGACGTATGACAAGGCCTCCGGCTCTGCCGATGGCCTGATGAGCAAAGAGGACTTCACCAAACTGGCCGGTATTTCCGCCGGTGCGAACAAGGTTGAAGCCTCCGGTACGAACGGCGCTATCGCTGTTGACGGCTCTGACGTTACTGTCTACGCTCACCCGACCGAGACCGCTTACGAAGCCGGTCTCTACAAGGTCACGGTGAACAGCCTCGGCCATGTCACGGCTGCTACTGCTGTCACCAAGAGCGACATTACCGCTCTCGGCATTCCCGCCCAGGACACGACCTACGGCCTCGCCACGACCACCGCTGACGGCCTGCTCTCGAAGGAAGACTTCGCAAAGCTCGAAGGCGTTTCCGAGGGTGCGAACAAGACCGAAGTTTCCGGCACAAACGGCAACATCAAGATTGACGGCACGGAAACCACGGTTTACACCCACCCGTCCTTCACTGCCAAGGCCTCCGGCCTCTACAAGGTCACGGTTGATGTGAACGGCCATGTGACCGCCGCGACCGCCGTTGTCAAGGCCGACATCACCGACCTCGGAATTCCGGCTCAGGACACCACCTACAGTCTGGCAACCGCTGCCGCTGACGGCCTTATGGCCAAGGAGGACTTCTCCAAGCTCGCTGGCATTGCAGCCGGTGCTCAGGTCAACGTGCTCGAAGGCGTCCAGGTCAACGGCTCTGATCTTCCGATCACGTCCAAGAAGGTCAATATCGACCTCTCTGGCTATGCCCTGAAGACCGACATCACGTCTGTTTACAAGTACAAGGGATCTGTTGACACCTACGCCGATCTTCCCTCGACTGGCCAGGTCGTTGGCGATGTCTACGACATTCAGACGGCTGACGCGACGCACGGCATCCTCGCTGGCGACAATGTTGCCTGGAACGGCACGACCTGGGATCGCCTCGGCGGTACGTTCGTGATCGAGTCCATCTCTGCCAATGAGATTGACGCGCTCTTCGCCTAAGAGCTAGTCAATCAGTTCGCTCAAGGCGTGTTTTGCGCACGCCTTGGGCGGTTTCCATAAGAAGAAAGGTGTGTCATGGCCGACAACGAGAACAGCGAACTGCCCTACAGCTCAATCACAAAAATTCCAGATACCGAGCCGGACGCAATCCCCGAGCTTTGGAACAAAACCTATCGTGAAATTGACGAAAACTTCAATCATCTGAAGAGCGAGACAGACGCGCTGCGCAATCAGATTGAAAGCGGCGAAGTCGCCTCTGCAAAGAAGGCCGAAAAAGACGCGAACGGCAATGTCATTCACGAAACATACGCACCGCTCTCGCACCTTGCAGGACTCAGATTCCAGGTCAACGAGGACGATTCTGTAACCGTTTTCAGGGGTGAGGCAAATGCAGAATAAGTTTCTTGACAGCCTCGGCCTTACCCGCCTTGTTCAGCAGTGCAAGGTGTACTTTGCGGCTTCAACGCATACGCATGTTGGCACTGAAGTTACCCTGACGGGCTACGCCAAGGCAAGCGAAGCGGCCTCTATTGCCGCTACGGACAACGTGAATATCGCAATCGGCAAGCTCGAAAAGACGCTTGACGGAAAGCAGGCGGCAGGCAACTACCTCACGGCTGAGTCAAGCCTGAATGCCGCAAAACTGACGGGGCTAGTTCCCGCAAACTGCTACACGAATACCACCTATGGGGCGGGCGACGGACTCAGCCTGTCGGGTACGACCTTTTCCAATTCCGGTGTGCTCTCTGTCGCATCTGGCAACACGAACGGCACAATCTCAGTCAACACGAACGGAGCGGTAGTTGAGGTCTCCGTTGCAGGCCTTAAGTCTGCCGCATTTGCAGAGACTACCGAATTTGCCGCAGCAAGCCATTCGCACTCTTACGCGGGCGCAAGCAGTGAGGGCGGCGCGGCGACAACCGCTCTGAAACTTGACGCGGCAAAAGCCATTGACGGCGTGAGCTTTGACGGCTCTACCGGAGTGATCCACTACGGCGCATGTACCACTGAAGCGAACAACATTGCCAAGACTGTTGCATGCTCGCACTTCAGCCTGGTGACGGGCGCTCGAATCATTGTGAAGTTCACGCTCACGAACGCGGTTGACAACCCAACTCTGAACGTGAATAGCACGGGCGCGAAGGCGATTCGCTACCGTGGATCGGCAATAGCCAAAGGCTATCTTGCCGCGAACAGAATCTATGAGTTCGTCTATGACGGGACGGCTTTTGAACTTGTCGGTGACATTGACGAAGGCGCCGCCTATGGCGCGGGCGAGGGGCTTGACCTTGCCAACAATGCTTTCAGCCTGAAAACCGCAAGCGCATCTCAGCTTGGCGGCGTGACGCTTTCGGATAGCGCGGGCACGTCTGGCGTAAGTGGCGGCGTTGCCGCAACTCCGGCTGCCGTCAAGAACGTTCTTGACAAGCTGGACGGTCTTTCCTTCGCCGTCAACTTGGACGGCTCAGTAACAGTCTCTCTTTCATCTTAAAAAGGAGTAATCAAAGTGGCAGAAGGTCTCAATCTTCCGACTAAGGAACTTCAGCAGCGGATCGCTGCAGCTCTCGAACTGATCGCAGAAAACTACACGCCGCACACCGCATCTGGCAACGGCTACTTTAGCCGTGATGTTTTGCCGTCCGTGACGAAAACAGCGATCACGATCCCGGCTGGCATGCAGGTGGAAATCAACGGCAAGATTTATGCCGTGACTACAGCTGTCACGCTCAATGCAAGCGAAGCCGGATCAGCTACGGAACGCGCTGGCAAGGACGTGTATGTGTATGCGGTCGAACCGGCAAACGGCTCTGCGCCTTCGTTCGTTCTTTCCATGAACTCAACCGTTCCGAGCGGATACACTCAGGATACTTCGCGCAAGATCGGCGGTTTCCATTGCCTTTGCGTGGCAACGGGCGCGACCGGGAATGCCGCTGCCGGTTACTCGGCAGGCGACATTGTCCCGCCGTCCGTTTGGGATTTGAAGCATCGTCCGCGCTCTGAACCGGAAGGCATGGTCTACATCGAAGAGCTGAATCTTTGGTGCGACATTTATCTGCCGTCCTGGTCTGGCTCAATGGTGCAGTCCCGCTACGGCGGCACGATTCTTGACGGCGACAGCACGCCCAAGATGCACGGTGAGCGTTTTGTCGAATATGCCGGAGCGGCAAAGAAGCGTCTCTGCTCCCGTGATGAATTCATGGTGATCGCGGACTCTTCTACGCAGATGACAAACATCAGCGGCAGCACTGATCCGGTCACGACCGGCGGCCATGAGGACACGGCATCCAAGCGTATTGTCTCCAAGGACTTCGTTGAAGACCTGACGGGCGTGCTTTGGCAGTGGACGAGCGATGTCTTTGGCGCGTTCAACGTCGTGTCAAGCACGTCCTTCTCCAACCAGGGCGGCATTGCCGCTACTGCGCAGACATCTTCGGCAAACGGCGATCATTACCTGCGCAATTATCAGTGGCAGGAAGATGGCCGCAGCACGACGCACAGGGAAGTTGACGGCGCACTCAACGTGAAGGGGCTTGCTTACGGTGCTCTGGCGCGTGCGCTCGTTGGTGGCGACTGGGGCTATGGGTCGCATTGCGGCTCGCGGTCGGTCCACCTGGGCTCCCTGTCGTCTAGCCGGTACGGCGTCAGCTCTGCGCGGCTGGTGTCGAGTCCGAGGGCTGCCTAAACGGCTCAACGACAAGTCGCCCGCCCCGAAGGGGGCGGGACATAGCGCCCGTGAGGGCGCTTCATTCTAGAAACTTGGTTAATGGATATCTGGCGCGTGCGCACGTTGGTGGCAACTGGGACAATGGGTCGCATTGCGGCTCACGGTCGGTCAACCTGAACAACCTGTCGTCTAACCGGAACGGCAACAACTCTGCGCGGCTGGTGTCGATACGATGGTCAAGCCAAAAACCCTCGGCTGATCCATTGACCGTGCCCAAAAGGCAAAACACACAACGGGTATGCCGCGTGTTTAGTAGGACTCATGGAGTCTCGAAACCCACGCGGCTATTTTCTCGCGAACATGAAGAGATACGGCAATCTTTGGCGGCAGGTATGCTGCCGCGAAAACATTGAACTTGCCTTTGCAAAGGCCTTCAAGGGCAAAAAGAAAGAGGGCGCATTGCTTGATGTTTACGAGCATCAGGATGAGTACATTAGAAAGGCGTTGACACTGTTTGCTGATCCGATGAACTTGAATCAAAGCGTCTTGCGGATCAAGCTGGTTTTTAAGCCGAAACTCAGGATCATCTATGCTGCGCCTTTCTGGCCTGATCGCGTAGTGCATCATGCCGTCATGAATGTGCTAGAGCCGATTTATGAATCAGTCTTTTCGGATGCGTCCTATTCATGCCGCAAGGGCAGGGGACAGCACAACGCTTCGCGGCTTTGCATGCTGTACGCGAAGCGGTACAAGTACGTCTGGCAATTCGACTGTTCGCAGTTCTATGTGAATCTGGATCATGACCTTATGAGCGATCTGTACCGCTGGAAGGTCAAAGACCCGCAGATGCTTTTGTGGCAAGAAAAGCAAGTGCGAACAGTGGCAACGCGGCAAAAGAATATCGAGATTCTGAAGGACTTGATTACGCGAAGGATTGCAGAGGATCAGGCGCGTGTGCAGCTTGCCAAATTGGAGCGGTCAAGCGTCATCTTCGACAACGCAAAAGCGGGTGTGCCTATCGGCAATCTCTGTTCGCAATGGGACGGCAATCTGTATCTGACGCACTTTGACAATTGGGTGCATCAAGTCCTGAAGGCTTCAGCCTATATCCGGTTTTGTGACGATGGCCTGATCTTTGCGGATGACAAGGCTTTTCTGCATGACTGCGCGGAAATGGCAGAGGACTATCTGTTCCGGGAACGGCGCGTGTTGCTTTCGCGCTCGACCGTTTATCCGACAAACAACGGAATTGATTTTTGCGGATACCGCCATTTTCACAATGGCAAGCTGCTTGTCCGGAAGGGTACTGCGACAAACATTAAGCGGCGAATGCGGTCGCTCATGGCCAAAGTGGACAATGGCCTGATAACTACGGAAAAAGCGCGGTCTGTAGTGGGTAGCGATTGGGGCATTCTTCGGCATGCAAAAACTTTCAACTTCCGCAAGTCTTTATCTATAGACAGCATTCGAGATGAGCTTGCCTGGAGGATTCAGCAGCAACATGAAGAGATTTAGTGACTTTGCAAGCGATGAGATCGGCCTGGTGGGCAAGAAACTGACGATGCTGGACATCCTGGGCAAACCGATTATTGTGACCGCAGGACGAATTGCCGCCTCCAAGGCGGTTAAAGGCAAGCAGTGTCTCCAGCTGCAATTCACTTTCGATGGAGAGGAAGAGCCGTTTGTCGTTTTCACAAACAGTTCTGTCCTTATCAAACAGATGACGAAATATGGCGAAGAAGTGCCTTTCCTCGCCACTATCGAAAAACACGGTGCTTATTACACGTTTTCTTAAGGAGAATAAATATGCGAGGGTATCCCAAGTTCCTCAACACGAAAGAGGATTACCTTTTTGTCAAGGCTAATTTTGGCAAAGAACTGTGGAGCAAGGATTGGCAGTTCCTTCTCGATACGATGCGCGATTGGATCACGATTGGCGAGGTTGAGTCGCCAGAGGCCGGAGTGACGGATGAGACGCACCGTGTTGTTGAGGGGCGGCAGGGTGAAGACGAAGAAGCAAAGACGATCTACGTCCAGCAGGAACTTCAGATCATTCCGACCTGCAAGTTGCTGGCGCTTGGGTTTACAGAAGATGAAGTAAAAGCAGCTTTGGCATCTTAGGAAAAATCAGACAGACAACAAGCTTCCTGGCTTGCAAAATGCCCCTAGCGTAAGTTTTTTTGCGTTAAGGGGCTTTTTATGATTATTGCTGTTTTGAAATGGCTGGTTCGTCTGCCGCTCAGTTTTCTTTCGACGCTTGCGGCATGGGCGGTTTCGCCATTGTGCCCATTCTTCGCGCACAACTACAGCCTTCGGGGGACTAGGTTGTGGTGGGCAACGACTCCCAACTGCACGCTCTTGGGCGATCCTGATCATCAGGAGCGGCATCATCACAGCAATTCGTGGTGGCAGCAGGTTAGCTGGGTCCTCAGGAATCCCGGCGTGAATTTCCAGAGGGAGACGCTCGGCATTCATGTCGTTCCGACTGACAATGTCGTGCGCGTCGGCAACCACAAGGCTCAGGATGAAGGTGGGTACTTCTTTGACCGGGTGTACCGCGACGGAAAAGTGATCTGCTGGATGCTGTTCATCTATGTCCGCTACCCCTTCAAAAAGGATCGAGCGTTTCGGGCATTGGCAGGATGGAAGACATGGGATTTTCTTATCAAAGATCCTCTTCAGATTACATGTTTAGTGCAGCCCTGGAAGACCTTCAAATGAGCGGAAATTTCAGCGTCTTTGCAGTATTCAGCGAAGACAAAATAGCAAGGAAAGACGGCGGCACACTTTTACCGAAAGGAGCGCGGCCATGACAGCAAGAATCCTGAAACTGCCAGAACTTTATGGTGCGAAGATGTTTTCAATTGTGTTTCCCGACGGCGCAGAAAGGCTTTTCATGCTCGCTGGGGCTGCCATCGGCAGCGCGTGGAGCTTCGCTTTTGGCGATGCTGGGCCGTTGCTTTGGTGGCTTCTGGTTTTCGTGATTGTTGACTTCTTTTCTGGAACATGGGCGGCACTTGTTACTCACTCGTGGTCAAGTCATTCCAATTTTGTAGGCGTTTTCAAAAAGATTTTCGTTTTTGTCATGGTCGCCCTGGGGCACGGCCTCGACATCGTGTTCCTGCCATTGCTGCACATCGAGCTGATGCAGTCAATCATTATTTGCGCCTACTGCGCTGGTGAATTCGGCTCGATCATCGAAAATTTGGAGCGGGGCGGTCTGAAAGGTGTTGTCCCGCCGGTTGTGCGGAAGCTTCTTGATGCAGTCAATCGTCTGATTGATTCGTCGGTGGATCGCGTCTCCGGAGAAGGGGCGAAGCATGATTGAAAAACGCCACTTTCGCAATTGGAATCCCGAGCTTGCCTACGATTTTGTGAGGGTTCAGGAAGGTGAGAGCCTTTCGGCATACAAAGACTCGGGCGGCATCTGGACGATTGGCGTAGGTCACACCGGCTCTGAAGTGGTCGAGGGCATGCTGATTACTGAGCGCAAGTCCCGTGAACTGTTTGCCCGCGACATGAAGAGAACTGCTGACAAACTCGGAGCGCGGATTCATGCGCCGGTGTCCGCGAAACAGTACGTCGCAATCCTGTCCCTCGCTTTTAACGTAGGTGCAGGATCGGTCGCAGGCTCGAATCTGGTCAGGCAGCTGAACGCGGGCAATGAGCGCGGCGCGGCGGCTGAGTTTACAAACGGCTGGAACAGCGTGAAGGTCAACGGCGTTCGCAAGGTCATTCCAGGCCTGACTGCCCGACGCAAGCGAGAAAGAGCGCTGTTCGAGCAAGGGATCGACGATGTTTTTTGACAAGTGGTTAACTGCGGGGGTCGGCATCCTGGCGTTTGCCGGAGGATTCACTGCCGCAAACCTCATCGGTGATCTGCGCCTGAAAGAGGTGCAGAACTCGCATCTCGCGGCCATGACGGAGGCGCAAAAGCAAAATGAGCAAGAGATTCGACGCAGAGAAGAGGCAGCACAAGCAGCAGTTGATACGCTTCTTGAGAAACTATCTGCTGCTGATCGCCGCAATCGTGACCTTTCTGATGACGCTGTCCGGTTGCGCGAGCAGCTCAAGCACTCCGGTGGTCGTGCCGTGTCCGCAACCGCCGGAGATTGCGCCGGCGCTTGCGAGAAGCGACTTGCCAGATGCTCAAGCCTTCTCGGAGAAGGTGTCGAACTTCTTTCAGAGGGTTCGGGAATTTGCGAACGGATCGCAGTCCGAAAGGACGCAATCAGAGACATCAGAAAGTAGCAGTGCCAAGTAGGCACGAAAAAGCCCCCTCGCGGGGGCTTCTTGTTAACTTGGTAACGCGGTTTACAGTTCGGTTATCAAGTTTCCATGCTACTTGATCGTTCGGATGTCAACTCTTGAGCGCATCAGCCCAGGCCTGCATGATCTCGCGGCGCGGCTCAAGTAGGTCGGTTCGATAGTACGCTCTGGTAACTTTGTTCCCGATTTCGTGCATCAAGCAAAGCTCTGTTGCGTCGAAGTTCTGTCCGGTTTCAGCCGCCCAATCTCTGAATGTCGAGCGGCAGCCGTGCATAGTCAAGTGCCGATCAAGATACCGCATGAGCATCATGCGCGGGGTTTGCAGGTTGACAAAAGGATTGCGCAGGCCGAAAAAGACCGCATCCGTCTCGCGTTCCGCGTAGCGTGCGCACGCCCTCGCAAGCTCCAAAACATGAACCGCCAGATCAGAGAGAGGGACTCGGTGCGGATACTGCTTGCCGTCCTTGCGGTAGGCGGCAGGGATCGCCCAGACTTTTTCTTTCATGTCAATCTGAGACCAGGATGCACGGCAAAACTCGTTCGCCCTTGTCGCAGTCAGAATGCCGAACAGCGTTGCCAAATTGCCGATTTTGGGCGAGACCAGAGCGTGCGCGGTAAAGCGCTTCAGTTCGGGCAGGGTCGGGGCTTCAAGATGTTCGACAGGTTGCACCTTCGAGCGTGCGGGCAGCTTGAACTCCAAATTGCCTTTCCATATCGCGGGATTCGCGGCGGTGCGCAAGCCTTCTCGGATCGCATAGTTGAAGATCGTTTCTAATCGTCCTCGCACGCGGGAGGCTGTCTCGGTCTTGGTTTCCCAGATCGGACGCAAGACTTTGAGCACGTCTTTCTGTGAGATCTCGTCAATCGGCAGTTTGCCCAGAGCGGGAAAGGCGTACTGCTCCACGCTTGCCGTCCACTGCCAAGTATGCTTGGCATTCTTCCAGCGCGAGACTGCCGCCTTTTCCTCAATCGCCATCTTTGCGACTTCGGCAAAGGTGAGGACTTTCTTCTCCGGCTTCTCTGTCTCTTTTGGCTTGTCCGTGTACAGCAGGCGCGGATCGCGCCCTTCAGCGACTTCAGCTTGCAGTTTTGCGGCCTTGGCTTTTACGGTAGCCAAGGGCACGCGGAAGTACGAGCCGAGGCCGATCCGAACAGTTGAGCCATTCCAGCGAGCGCGAAACAGCCAACTTTTTGATGTCTCATTGCGGACGGACAAGAACAGATTCGGGGCTACGCGGTGCGTTCCGGGCGGCAAGGTGTCGAGGTCAACTTTTTTCATGTTTGTCTCGGGTTCAGTTCCCATTTCGGGGTGCGTACAAAATTTTTAGACGCGTTTTTGTACGCGGCAATTATGACAAAAGAAGTGAAAAAGAGACAAAAGAAGAGAAAAGGATAAGTTCGGATATGCTTTGAGATGCTCTAAAAGCCTAGTAAAAACAAGCGAGAAAAGAAAAAGGCCTGAAAGATCAAAAGTCTTTCAGGCCGTGTCTGGTGGTGGAGGTGGCGGGAATTGATGAGCATTGATTTTTATTGACTTTTGACGTTTCCGCTTGCTTTTGTACGCATTTTTGTACGCTCCACCGAAAAATTTTTGTACGCACCCCCTTCGCTTTTTTGACTGACTCGGGAATCGAACTCCGGTTCGATGTTCCCTCAACGACAATCGAACTTTAGTTCAATTTTCGCGTAAGCCCCCGTTGGCCTCAAACCTTCGGGGGCAACGTGCTTCTAGGGACAATCTGTCCCCAGGTATCAAATTTGACAACTGAGAACCATTTTATGGTTGCAC
>Ga0310786_10006027_pt1 | contig 16265 bp, 18 predicted proteins | sample AusTroGonzalo_MG_FD_203881 | JGI IMG/M metagenome (GOLD analysis project Ga0310786, IMG submission 203881) | Bovine rumen microbial communities from tropical cattle in Woodstock, Queensland, Australia - Gonzalo_03 (v2) (version 2) | ecosystem: Host-associated > Mammals > Digestive system >... | reverse complement strand
ATATTTGAGGTCAACCGAATAGAAACCGCGATTAAACGGTACGGGCTCTATGTCGGAAAATACCCAGATAATTTCCGCCTTTGTGCATTTCACATTGATAGCTCTGTCAACAACGCATTGACCGTCGGCAGTAAGATAAACACGTATATTTTCAAGACAGTCCTTATCTCTGCAACTATCGTATACCTTATCGGTATGTATGCAAACGGCCTCTTTAAAACCGCCGTTTCCCGCTCCGCAAGATTTTTCGTTCATATACAAACTTCCTTTCAATGAATTATGGGTTATCCCCTGTTAATAGAATATGTTCGTATATAAAATTTGTGTCATTTATCTTTCTTTAAAAGACGGAAAAATACAAGCAGACAGTAATTTCGGTTTAGAATGTATTGACCTGTAAAGGGATTTTATGGTATAATATGAAAGGTATAAAACAGGAGGCGGAGGCGACCTTAATGATAAGAAAATCTTTAATTTCACTTATACACGACGCGGCGTCAATACAGCGCTGGAACGACCATATAAGACCGCATAACGGCTTTTCCGAGCTTGATAAACAGGCGCATAAAATGGTTTATGCCTACGTTTTGGGAAAGTGCGAGGGAGAAGGAAATTATGACGAACTTCTTTTAATAGAGGGAGGTATATTTGAATTCTTGCACCGCATTATGCTTACCGATATAAAACCGCCCGTATATCATCAGCTTATGAAGGAGAAAGGTCCGCAGATAAATAAATGGGTTTTAGACGGACTTAAGGCAAAAACGCTTGATTTAAAGGGTGATTTTTATGCAAAAATGTGCAGATATTTCACCGACAGCGAGTATGCAAAAAAGGAAAAAGAGATTTTAAAAGCGGCGCACTACTACGCGACGCACTGGGAATTTGAGGTAATATATCCGCAAAACCGCACAACATACGATATTGAGCAGGTAAAGCAGGGCGTGGACAAGGGACTGTCCGAGTGCAACACATTTGACGGTTTTTCGCGGTTTGCGACAAACCTGAATTTGCAGAAATTCCTTTCCTTGATGGGCAAATTAAGGTATCAGCAGCGCTGGTCAAGAGCGGTGCGTATGCCGCAGACTTCGGTTATGGGGCATATGCTTGTAGTTGCAATAATGTCCTATTTTACGTCGCTTGAATGCGGAGCCTGCCGTCAAAGGCTTATAAACAATTTTCTCGGCGGACTGTTCCACGATATTCCCGAGGTTTTAACACGTGATATTGTTTCACCCGTAAAATCATCTGTCGAGGGGCTTGACGGCATAATAAAGGAAATTGAGGACGAGCAAATGCAAAAGGAAATACGTCCCTTGGTTCCGGAAGACATATGGCAGGAGCTTGAATTCTTTATTCAGGACGAATTTTCTTCAAAAATATGCATAGACGGAAAACTTCTAAAGGTTTCATCAGACGAAATAAACCAAAGGTATAATGAGGATAAATTTTCGCCCATTGACGGGGAGCTTATAAGAGGCTGCGACCATATTTCCGCATATCTTGAAGCGTATATGTCAATGAAATACGGCATAAATTCGGAGCAAATCCAGCAAGGGTATCATAACATCTTCCAAAAGTATGAAAACCGCACTATTGCGTCGGTTGATTTCGGACAGCTGTTTGATTATTTCAGGCTATGATTAAAAAAGAGCTTACAAAAAGCGAAACAAAGGAAAAGGCGTTAAGACTTTTGGCTTTCCGCGCACATTCTGAAAAAGAGCTTTCGGAAAAGCTGAAAATGGCAGGCGCTAAAGCAGAGGATATAGCCTCTGTTATGGACTTTGTAAAGGAATACGGGTTTGTAAATGACGCAGAATATTCCGTGCATCTTGCAAAGGATTTGCAAAATATTAAAAAGTACGGAAAAAGGCGCATTATAGCAGAGCTTAAAAAAAGGGGAATAGGCGCAGAAGATATAGACGCGGCGCTATTTGAGCTTTCGGACGGTGAGGAAGAAGCGCTTTTCCCGCTTATCGAGAGGAAGCTCGGGGGAAACCTTGAAAAGAAAAACATCGATAAAGCAATACGCTATTTTATCTATCGAGGGTATGACTTTGACGATATAAAGGCGTGTATTGAAAAAATAAGACAGGAAGCAGAGTAAAATGAAAATTGGTATGGTGTCGCTCGGCTGTGCAAAAAATCAGACCGATGCGGAAATAATGCTCGGAATACTTGCAGAAAAGGGCCATAAAATTGTGAACACTCCCGATGAGGCGGAGGCAATTATAGTAAATACCTGCGGATTTATAACTCCTGCAAAGCAGGAGTCAATAGACGCGATTTTGGAGATGGCGCAGTATAAAAAAGATGGAAAATGCCGTCTTTTAATAGCAACGGGCTGTCTTGCAGAACGCTATAATACGGAAATGGAAAAGGAAATACCCGAACTTGACGCGATAGTGGGCACAGGGGATTTTGATAAAATCGACGAGATTATCAAAAAAAGCGAAAAGGGCGAAAAAATGTGCCTTTTCGGGCATCAGGACTATACTCTTCCTGAAAATTTGCCGAGAATTTTATCGACTCCCTTCTATACCGCGTACCTAAAAATTGCCGACGGCTGTGACAATAACTGCACATACTGCGCAATTCCGAAAATCCGCGGACATTATAAAAGCAGAAAAATTGAAGATATTATAGATGAGGCTGTGCGGCTTTCGGAAAACGGTGTAAAGGAGCTTATTTTAATAGCTCAGGACACCACAAGATACGGTATCGATTTGTACGGAGAGCCGTCGCTTGCAAGACTTTTAGCCGAGCTTTGCAAAATAGAGAAAATACACTGGATACGCACGCACTATTTTTATCCCGAGGCAATAACCGACGAACTTATCAAGGTAATGGCTGAAAATGAAAAGATTTGTCCGTATGTGGATATGCCTATTCAGCATATAAATAATGATATTTTAAGGCGTATGGCAAGGCGGACAAACAGATGTCAGACGGAAGAGCGAATAAAAAGTATCAGGGAGCGTATTCCTGATGTGACGATAAGGACTTCAATAATAGCAGGTTTTCCCGGGGAAACAGAGGAACAGTTCCGCGAGCTTGCAGGCTTTATAAAGGAAGTCAAATTTGAGAGAATGGGCGTTTTTGCCTATTCAAAGGAGGAGGGCACTCCTGCATATGATTTTACAGAACAGATAGCGGAAAAAGAAAAAGAACGAAGAAAAAACAAGTTAATGGAAACACAGCAAAAAATTTCCCTCGCTAAAAATAAAGAAAAAATCGGGACTGTCAAGGAAGTGCTTTGCGAGGGCTATGATGCGGATAATTTTATGTATTTCGGCAGAAGCCGTGCCGACAGCATAGATGTTGACGGAAAGGTGTATTTTGCATCAGGCGATGAAGTGGAAATCGGCACCTTTGTAAACGTGGAAATCCTTGATGCCGACGAATATGACCTGACAGGTAAAACCTTGGAGGATTGATTTATGAATTTACCCAACAAATTAACGATACTAAGAATAATTTTAGTGCCTGTTTTTATGGCATTTGTGCTGATAATACCGAAAAATACCGCCTTTGTAACGGTTTCGCTTTTGATTTTTATTATAGCGTCGCTGACAGACACTTTTGACGGTTATTTAGCAAGGAAGAACGGACTTGTAACAAATTTCGGAAAGCTTATGGACCCGCTTGCCGATAAAATGCTGACGACAGCGGCATATCTCGGACTTTTAACTATGGGCAGAGCGTCCTGCTGGGCGGTTATGCTTATTTTGACCAGAGAATTTATCGTATCGGGGATAAGACTTGTTGCCGCAGGCAACGGTACTGTTATTGCCGCGTCGGTATGGGGAAAGGTAAAGACAGTATTTCAAATGGTCTCAATAATTGCGGCTTTTTTGACAATGTACCCCATTTGCCCTGAAGATACGGGGATTTTCATAACAAATATTCTTGTCTGGATTTCTGCGATTATTACCGTGATTTCGGGCGCTGATTATGTGATAAAAAATCTTGAGGTTTTTAAGGAAGCAAAATAGGAATGAAAAAGATTATAAGCAGGGTACGAAAAGCTGTTGAAGATTATGATATGATAGCAGACGGGGACAGAATTGCGGTAGGCGTTTCAGGAGGAAAGGACAGTCTGGTGCTTTTGGGAGCGCTTGCAGGACTTTCGAGATTTTATCCGAAGAAATTCGAGGTAAAGGCACTAACGCTTGATATGGGATATAAATCAGACTGGTCGAAAGTTGCGGATTACTGCAGTTCGCTCGGTGTTTCATATACCGTAAAACCGACAAATATCAAGGAAGTGGTTTTTGATTACAGACAGGAGGAAAACCCCTGTTCGCTCTGTTCAAAACTGCGCCGCGGAGCATTAAATGACCTTGCGATAGATGAGGGCTGCAACAAAGTTGCGCTCGGACATCATAATGACGATGTTTTGGAAACATTCCTTTTAAGCCTTTTATATGAGGGCAGAATAAACTGTTTTTCGCCCGTTACATATCTTGACAGGACAAACCTTTATTCGATAAGACCTCTGATATATGTTCGGGAGTGCGACATTAAAAGTGTTGCAAACAGGCTAAATCTCCCTATAGTGCAAAGCTCCTGCCCTGCCGACGGCGCGACAAAACGGCAGGATATGAAGGAAATTATAAAAATGCTTGATAAAGCGGTAAATCCTGGGCTTAAAAAGCGTATGTTTACAGCAATACAGAACGGAAAAATCGAGGGTTGGGATAAAAAAACCAACATATAAGGAGAAGAAAATGCTTTCAAAAGTAAACTCTGTGGGACTTATGGGAATAGACGGATTTGCCGTAAGTGTAGAGGCGGACGTTACAGGCGGTCTGCCAGGTTTTGAGATAGTAGGTCTTGGCGACGCGGCAGTAAAGGAAGCAAGAGAACGCGTCAGATCAGGCATAAAAAATTCGGGATATATTTTTCCCTCTAAAAAGGTCATTGTGAATTTGGCGCCCGCGTCTATGCGTAAGGAGGGGGCTGGTTACGACCTTTCCATAGCCGTTGCGGTTATGGCGGCGACGGGACAAATCCCAAATCCCCCCGAGTCTGCGGTTTTTATAGGCGAACTTTCCCTGGACGGCAGTATAAACCATATTTCGGGCATATTGCCAATGGTAATATCAATGTTTGAAAAGGGGTACAGAGATTTTTATGTCCCCGAAGCAGATGCAAATGAGGCTGCGGTAGTGGAGAACGCAAATATATATCCCGTAAAGAAACTGTCGGCTCTTCTCGGTCATTTAAAGGACGATGAAAAGATTGAGCCTTATAGCAAATGTGCGCAGGATATAGTGAGCCAAAAGGCGGACATGTTTCTTGATTTTTGCGATGTAAAGGGACAGGAAAGCGCAAAACGTGCCTTAGAAATTGCCGCGGCAGGAAATCATAATGTTTTGCTTATCGGTCCGCCCGGAACAGGCAAAACAATGCTTGCACAGCGTATGCCGTCAATACTTCCCGACCTTTCTTTTGAGGAATCGCTTGAGGTTTCAAAAATACATTCAATAGCAGGCGTTTTAAATAAAGATGCGCCGCTTGTTACAGGCAGACCATTCAGAAATCCGCATCATACTATTTCGTCTGTGGGACTTTCGGGCGGTGGAACTATTCCCAAACCTGGGGAACTGTCCTTAGCGCACAATGGTGTCCTGTTTCTTGATGAACTACCTGAATTTAGAAGAGATGCGCTTGAAGTAATGCGCCAGCCACTTGAGGACGGAAACGTTACAATAGTGCGAACGAACGCGACACTTACATACCCCTGCAATCTTATGCTTATAGCAAGTATGAATCCTTGTAAGTGCGGATTTTTGGGCGACAGCAGAAGACACTGCACCTGTACGCCGAACCAAATAAACCAGTACCGTTCAAAAATTTCAGGTCCGCTTTTGGACAGAATTGATATTCAGGTAGAGGTTGCCAGCGTTGAATATGACGATTTGAATAATGAGCAAAAGGGCGAAACATCTGCAAAAATAAAGGAAAGGGTAAATACAGCACGTCAAATTCAGCGTGAAAGGTATAAAGAGTACGGAATTTATTCAAATTCACAGCTTAGAGCAGGTATGCTCGCAGAATTTTGCCGTATAGACAGCGAGGCAAGCAATATTTTAAAGCTGGCATTTGAACGGATGGGACTTTCTGCAAGGGCGCACTCGCGTATTTTAAAGGTATCAAGAACAATCGCTGATTTGGCAGGCGAAAAGGATATAAAAGCGGAGCATATAGCAGAGGCAGTGCAGTACCGAAATCTTGACAGAAAATTCTTCGGCTGAGAAAAACGGAGAAATGTCGAATTTAATGTAAAATAAGCCGAAAAATACAAAAAGGGACACAAAAAACCCTTTACAAAGAGCCAAAAATGAAATATAATTAAGAAGAAAACAAAGAAAAACCAAATAAAACAAAATTTTTGGAGGAATAAAAATGTATAAGACGGATTATGAAATCAAGAAGGAGATATGCGAAATAGGACGCCGTATCTATAATGACGGCTTTGTTGCGGCAAATGACGGTAATATCTCCGTCAAAATTGACGAAGACACCTTTTTTGCAACACCTACAGGCGTTTCAAAGGGATATATGACTCCTGAAATGATATGCAAGGTAGACGGAAAAGGGGAACTGAAAGAGGCTAATCAATGGAAACCGTCGTCAGAATTCAAGATGCATCTTAAGGTGTATCAGGAAAGACCTGACGTAAACGCTGTTGTTCACGCGCATCCGCCTATTGCAACCTCTTTTGCGATAGCAGGTATTCCGCTTGATAAGCTGATTATGCCTGAGGCAGTAATCTTTTTGGGAGCTGTGCCGATTGCACAGTACGGAACGCCCTCCACTATGGAAATTCCCGAGTCCCTGCAGCCGTACATACAGGATTATGATGCGATTTTGCTTGCAAATCACGGAGCGTTATCTTTTGGCTGTGACCTGAATACTGCATTTTTCAGAATGGAATCGACAGAGTTTTATGCAAAACTTCTTTACTATTCGACAATGCTGGGCGGCGCAAAGGAAATTCCGTGCGGAGAAGTGAAGAAGCTGATAGATTTAAGAAGAAAATTCGGAGTAACGGGAAAACACCCGATGGAAAAGCTCTGCCCAGGCTGTTATGAGGACGGAACCTGCGAAATGACACCTACCGAGGCAAATGAAAAGGCACACGTTGAAACCTCTGCAGCATATCACGGTTTTAAACCGCTTGATTCACAGTTAAAATACTATAAGGAACACGGTGAATACACCGAAAAATCTTCATCTAACGACGTTGAGGCAATAGTTGCCGAGGTAACAAAACGCGTGATGGAAAAATACGGCAAGTAAAATCATAAGAAAGAGGAAATTATCTATGAATATAAGTGAAAATGAGATTTCCGAGATAGTCAAGAACGTACTTGCCGAGATAAATGTTCAAAACAGGAAACAGCTGGGCGTTTTTGACACAATGGAAGAAGCGCTTGCCGAGGTTAATAAGGCATATACGCTTTTCAGACATTATAATAAGGAACAAAGAGAAAATATCATAAAAAAAATCCGTGAATTGACGCATAACGAGGCGGAGATTATGTCAAAAATGGCAGTTTCCGAAACGAAGATGGGTAACGTTTATCACAAAACACTAAAGCACCATCTTGTAGCGGACAAAACTCCGGGAACGGAGGATTTGGAATGCCGTGCACTTTCGGGCGACAGAGGCTTGACGCTTGTCGAGCAGGCGCCTTACGGCATAATCGGAGCGATAACGCCGTCCACAAACCCTACCTGTACGGTAATCTGTAACAGTATCGGAATGCTTGCGGCAGGAAACGGAGTTGTTTTCAATCCGCATCCTCACGCTAAAGTCTGCTCCTGCTATGCGGTAGATTTGGTAAACAGGGCAGTTCTTGCAGCAGGCGGACCTGAAAATATAGTTGTAACAGTAAAAAATCCTACTATGGATACATCAAATATGATGGTAAATCACCCATCGGTCAGAATGTTGGTTGCAACAGGCGGCCCCGGGGTTGTAAAAATGCTCTTGTCAAGCGGTAAAAAGGCAATCGGCGCAGGCGCAGGAAATCCTCCTGTAATAGTTGACGAAACGGCAGATATTAAAAAGGCGGCAAAGGACATAATTGACGGTTGCACCTTTGACAACAATCTTCCCTGTATTGCCGAAAAAGAGTGCTTTGCGATAAACAGTATTGCAGACGAGCTTATTTCCGAAATGCAGAAAAACGGGGCATATTTGATAAACAGCGAGCAGGTAAAGGCTTTGGAAGACGTGGTTTTAGTAACTGTACCGCCTAAAAATCCTCAGGACAGTCCTAAAAGAGTTATAAATAAAAATTGGGTTGGCAGGGACGCAAAGAAAATTCTTGCAGAAATCGGCGTAAATGCGGGAAATGATGTTCGCTGTATCATATGCGAAACCGAGTTTTCACAGGCATTTGTGCAGACAGAGCTTATGATGCCGATTTTAGCTATTGTAAGGTGCGATACCTTTGAGCAGGCTCTTGATATGGCGGTAAAGGCAGAACACGGCTGCAGACATTCTGCACATCTGCACTCCAAAAATGTTGACCGTATGACAGCGTATGCAAAGGCTATATGCACGACAATTTTCGTTAAAAATGCACCCAGCTATGCAGGAATAGGCTTTAACAGCGAGGGACATACCACCTTTACAATCGCAGGTCCGACGGGGGAGGGCATAACCTCGGCACGCAGCTTTACAAGGCAGAGAAGATGTGTTCTGGTGGACAGCCTGTCAATAATATGAGGGAGTATGAGTATGATGATAGATGAAAATGAAATAGCAAGACTGGTAAAATCGGTTTTGTCGCAGATAGATACACAGCAAAGCGCGGGTACGCCCAAAGCAGGCGGCGCAATTCCCAAGAATGCGCGGGTTGCGGTTTTAACAAAGCCTGAACATTTTGACATAAAGGAATACCCTATCCCCGAAGTCGGCGATGATGATATTCTTGTTCGCGTTGAGGGCTGCGGAGTATGCGGTACCGACGCACACGAATTTAAAAGAGACCCGTTTGGGCTAATTCCTGTTGCCCTCGGTCACGAGGGAACGGGCGAAATCGTAAAAATGGGCAAAAATGTAAAGGCTGACAGTGCAGGAAAACCGTTAAAGGTCGGAGATAAGGTTGTAACTTGTATGATTTTCAAGGATAATCCCGATATCACAATGTTTGACTTAAATAAGCAAAATGTCGGGGGTGCAGATGTTTACGGACTTTTGCCTGATGATGATATTCACCTAAACGGCTGGTTTTCCGATTACATATTTGTAAGGGGCGGCTCTACAATTTTTAATGTAAGCGACCTTGATTTAGACTCGAGAATTTTGATTGAGCCGTGTGCGGTGCTTATCCACGCGGTTGAGAGAGCAAAAACGACAGGCATTTTGAGATTTAACTCAAGGGTTGCCGTTCAGGGCTGCGGTCCTATCGGACTTATCTGTATCGCGGTACTTCGGACTATGGGAATAGAGAATATAACCGCAATTGACGGAAATGCGCAAAGGCTGGAATTCGCAAAGAAGATGGGCGCAGACAAAACGGTGAACTTTACGGAATTTAAGGGTATTGAGGCGCTCACAGAGGGAGTTAAAGACTCTTTCGGCGGATATCTTGCAGATTTTGCGTTTCAATGCACAGGCTCGCCTGTAGCACACAGCAATATCTATAAATTTATAAGAAACGGCGGCGGGCTGTGCGAGCTTGGATTTTTCATAAACGGCGGCGACGCAACAATAAATCCGCACTTTGACTTGTGCTCAAAGGAAATAACGCTTGTAGGCTCGTGGGTATATACTTTAAGAGATTATGCAACAACATTTGATTTCTTAAAGCGCGCAAATGCAATAGGACTTCCCATAAAGGAACTGATAACGCATAAATTCCCGCTTGATAAAATGAATGAGGCACTTGAGGTAAACCTTTCCCAAAAAGGACTGAAGATTGCCTATGTAGCGGAATAAGAGGGGTAAGATTATGCACGAGGCAATAGGCATAGTGGAAATGTTTGGATTTGTTGCGGCTATGAAGGCGGCAGACGCGGCGGCAAAGGCAGCAGATGTCAGGATAATAGCCATTGATACCAACAAGCCTGCAAATGCCGAAAAGGAGGAAGTTCCTTTAATTACGGCAGTAAAGATGCAAGGGGAGGTTTCCGCAGTCACTGCAGCGGTTGAGGCTGCGGCGGCAGAGGCAAACAGGGTAACAAAACTTATCCAGAAACACATAATAGCAAGACCTACCGACGATTCGCAAAAGATGGCGGAACGCGTCAGCGTAGGAAGAGACAGAGTCGGACATATTCCGAATAATGCGTAAAAAAATCAAAGGAGAAATGAAAAATGGAAGCATTGGGTTTAATTGAAACAAGAGGACTTACGGCATCTATTGAGGCGGCAGACGCTATGACAAAGGCGGCAAATGTCACCTTGGTAGGAACAGAAAAAATCGGCTCAGGACTTGTAAGCGTAATCGTAAGAGGCGATGTAGGCGCTGTAAAAGCAGCGGTTGAGGCAGGAGCAAACCACGCATCAAAGCTCGGCGAGCTTGTGGCACAGCACGTAATTCCGCGTCCGCACGGCGATGTTGAAAAAATATTACCGAAAATCTGATTGTAAAGAGGAAGAAAAAATATGAATTTTTCTCTCGGATTGGTTGAGGTGTCGGCTCTGGGCAACGCGATTGCGATGCTTGACGAGATGGTAAAGGTTGCAAATGTTGAATTTGTTGCAGTAGAGCGTAAACTCGGCGGAAGACTTGTGACAATCGTAGTAAAAGGCAGTGTAAGCGCAGTAACCGCATCGGTTGAGACGGGCAGACGTTTTGCCGAGAAATTAGGCTGCTTAAAATCTGCTGAAGTTATAGCAAATCCGCATAGCGAAATCCTGAAATTTATCCATCTGGATAAAGAGGAAATAGAGCCTAACACACAGTCTGCGGCAACGCATACGGGAAGTGTAGGGAAAAAGGATACGGCACCCAAAAGCACACAAAAAAAGAAACCTGCGGCAAAGCCTGCCGCAAAAAAAGTAAAATCTCAAGCCAAAAAGGCTTCAGATAAAAAATCAGTTCCTCAAAAAAGAGGAACCAAAAAAGTAAAATAAGGGTTAGTCCCTAAAAAAATGGAGGTAAAGAATAATGGCAGTAGTAGAAGCATTGGGAATGGTTGAAACAAGAGGTCTTGTAGCTGCAATTGAAGCCGCTGATGCAATGGTAAAGGCTGCAAACGTACAGCTTATCGGCACAGAGAGAATCGGTTCCGGACTTGTAACAGTTATGGTTCGCGGCGATGTTGGCGCTGTTCAGGCAGCAACAGATGCAGGCGCTCAGGCAGGCTCAAAACTCGGTGAACTTGTTTCAGTTCACGTAATTCCTCGTCCTCACGGCGATGTTGAGAAGATTTTGCCGGCTTTAGACTAAAATTTTTGGAAAGTATGCGGGGGCATAAAATGCCCCCGAGATATTCCAAACAGGGAGCAGTAAAATGTTAGACGAAAAAATTGTTGAGTTAGTTACTGAAAATGTGATTAAATTACTCCAAAATAAAGACGAAGCCGACACGGGTATTAAGGTCGGTGTTTCGGCGCGCCATATCCATCTTTCACAGCAGGATTTGGAGACCTTGTTCGGAAAAGGACACAAATTAACGGTTAAAAAGTATCTTATGGGCGGTCAGTTTGCCGCGGAGGAATGCGTGACGCTTGTGAGTCCGTCGCTGCGCTCAATAGAGGGCGTAAGAGTTTTGGGGCCTGTAAGAAGTCAGTCTCAGGTTGAAATTTCGAGAACAGATACTTTTAAATTAAAGGTAAGTCCGCCTGTAAGACCGTCAGGAAAACTTGCAGGGAGTGCGCCTATGGCGCTTGTAGGTCCGCAGGGAAGTGTATTTTTAAAGGAAGGCGCAATAATAGCAAACAGACATATCCATTTTAATTTAGAGGACGCCGAAAAATACGGCGTTAAGGATAACGATATTGTCGATGTGGAGATTGCCAGTGCAAAGCCGACGAGATATTATAACGTTCAGGTAAGAGTGCATAAGGATTTCGATACCGAAATGCACATTGATACCGATGACGCAAATGCGGCAGGCATAAAGACAGGCGACAGAGTGACTATTATTGCACATCATTGATATTGAAAATAATCAGAGTTTATATAAAATAGTTCAAAAAGGAGAATAAAGATGCTGCTGGCAATAGTAAAGGGAAGTATTGTTTCCACAGTAAAAAATGAAAAACTTGTGGGATACAAGTTTATGATAGTTGAAACTATCGAAAATGGAAAACCCACAGGCAAGCATATGATTGCAGTTGACGGTGTAGGAGCAGGCATCGGTGAAAAGGTCTTAATTTCCACAGGAAGTGCTGCAAGGTTGGGACTTGACAGGGCAGATGCGCCCGTTGATGCCGTAATTGTCGGCATAGTCGATAAGAACCAGTAATCGGGAGGCTTACATATGGATTTTAAGCAGCTTTGCGAGCTTGTTTACAGTGCCGGTATAGTGGGCGCAGGCGGCGCAGGATTTCCCACGCACAAAAAGTTTTCCGAAAAAGTTGAGCAAATAGTAGTAAATGCGGCAGAATGCGAACCGCTTATGATGGCGGACCATCATATTCTGGCGCATCATTTTAAAGCGATAGCAGAAACTCTTTTTGTGCTTAAAGACGCTTTGGGCGCAAAAGAGGTACTTATCGGGATAAAAGGGAAAAATATAGGGCTTCTTGACAAAAAGGTATTAAAGAGCTTAGAGGGTACCGACGTGAAAATCGCGGAAATACCCGATGTATATCCTGCGGGCGATGAAGTTATGCTTGTTTATGAAACAACTGGCAAAATCGTGCCTGAGGGAGCTATTCCTCTGGCTGTCGGAGTGATGGTCATAAATGCCGAAACGGTGTATAACATACACAGCGCACTTGTAAGAGACGAAAAGGTGACGCAAAAATATGTTTTGGTCGGCGGAGATGTTGAAAATGACATTATAGTCCGCGCACCGATAGGTATGAAAATATCTGATTTTCTTGCAGAATGTGGCTATACAGACCTTGACGGCAAAGCCGTTATCGACGGCGGGCCTATGATGGGAAAACTCGTAAATCCCGAAACAGACGTAGTCACAAAAACAACAAAAGGAATTTTGGTATTTCCCGAAACCCACACGGTTGTCCAAAGAAAACGCGCTCCTATTAGTATCACGCTAAAGCGCGCCTCTGCCGCTTGCTGCGGCTGTCATATGTGTACCGATATGTGCCCGAGATATTTGCTTGGGTATAGTATTCACGTACATAAAACACTGCGTGCCGCCTCACACAGCGAGGTGACAAACGCGGAGGCGTTCACCGAGGCGGCACTTTGCTGCGGCTGCGGTGTATGCACGGCGATTGCGTGTCAGCAGATGCTTGACCCGCAAAAAATCTCAATGTCGGTAAAGGGAGAGCTTGGACGTCAGGGATTCAGGCGTGCGAATAATAAATCGCCCGAAAAGGTGAGAGAAGAACGCGCAGGAAGGCTTGTTCCGTCCTCGGTTTTGGTTGACAGGCTTGGCATAAGGCGTTTTGTTAAGGATAAAGTTGAACGTAAAAATATAAAATTCAACCCAAAAGCAGTATATATTCCGCTTTTGCAGCACGTAGGAAAGGCTGCAGAGCCAAAGGTAAGTGTCGGGGACAAGGTAAAAGCAGGCGATGTAATAGCCGAAACGGATAAGTCCCTGCTTGGTGCAGTAATTCACGCAAGCATAACGGGAACGGTCAGGGAAATCACCGACAGATTTATCGTAATTGAAAGGTAGAGTTAAATTATGAAGTCTATAGGGCTTGTAGAGGTAAAAAATGTTTCAAAAGGCATAAGAGTAACCGATGAAATGCTAAAAGGCGCAGGCGTTGTCCTTATACAGTCGGGAAGCGTATGCCCGGGCAAATTTGTCACCATTGTCGGCGGCTCGCTTTCAGAAATACGCGCGGCGGTTGATAGGGCGGCGCTTGTAAGCGAGGACGCATTGATTGATAAATTTGTGATAGGAAACCTCGGCGACAAGGTTTTTGAGGCTATGTGCGGAACGGCTGTGACGGGTGAAAAGAAAGCCCTCGGAATAGTCGAGACCTTTACGGCGGCGAGCGCCATTTTGGCTGCAGATGCGGCGGTAAAAGCCGCAAATATCGAGCTTATCGAGGTGCGCGTCGCAAGAGGAATGGGCGGAAAGTGCTTTGTTACTATGACTGGCGAGGTCGCGGACGTAAAGGCAGCTGTCGAGGCAGGCGCAAAAATTGCGGCAGATGACGGAGTTTTAATAAATACAGAAGTGATTGCAAATCCTCACCCTGAACTATGGGAAGCAATACTATAAAATGAAACGGTCGGCGAAAGCCGACCGTTTTTTTATCTTTTAATCTTCTTTGTTGTAGTCTTTTCAAACTCAGTTTCACGGAATTTGATTTTGTGAATTTGCTTGTACTGCGCAACAGACTTGTTTAACTCATTTTTCACAGTATCCTCAATTTTATCCTTAAGCGACATATCCTCGGCGTATATTTCTGCGGTTATAAAGCCGTCCTCGGCGTAAACCAAAACCTCGGTTACGCCCTCAATTCTGCCGATTAAATATTCAAGCTCCTCGGGATAAACGTTTTTTCCGTTGTCAAGAATGATAATATTTTTCTTTCTTCCCGTAATAAACACAAAACCGTCCTCGTCAATCCTGCCGATATCGCCCGTTAAGAACCAGCCGTCCTTAAATACCTGCGCATTTGCGTCGGGATTGTTGTAGTAGCCGAGCATAACTATATCGCCCTTGACGCAAAGCTCGCCCTCGCCGTCCTCATTTTCGTTTATAACTTTCATTTCAACATTTTTTATCGGCTTGCCGATACTTCCGAGCTTGTTGCCCTTTAAAAGACTTAGTGACACAATCGGTGAACATTCGGTGATGCCGAACCCGTTTACGACCTTAATTCCCAAATCGTCAAATCCCAAAATAAGCTCGTCGGGAATTGGCGCACCGCCCGTTATAATCATTTCGAGATTTCCGCCGAAAGCGTCGATTACCGACTTAAAGAGCTTGCGCCGAAGGTCAATGCCGACCTTTCTAAGACCGTTGCTTACCTTAATCATATTTTTTAGGAGCTTGTCTTTGCCCGTTTTTGCGGCATTTTTCCAAATTGATTTGTAAAAACTTTCCACAAACAGCGGAACAACCGAGATGTGCCCGGGCTTTGCCTCATTGATGTCGCGGAGAATATATTTTAACCCGCCGTTTATAAATACAGGGTAACCGCAGTAAAATTGGCAAAGAATACACGCCATCATACCGAAAGTATGATTGAGCGGAAGAACGCAGACAGTACCCCTTGGGAACTTAAGCGACTCTATCGACAAAATCATATCCGCCATAATGTTGCGCTGACATAGCATAGCGCATTTCGGAACGCCCGTTGTGCCTGATGTAAAGATGAAAATACAGGGCTTTTCAAGGTCAAATTCAAAATCTAAAACCTTGGTTTCACTAATCTGTGACCTGCCCTTTTCAACTGCCTCGCGAAAATTATCAAGACAAAGGCTGTGCTTTATCTTGTCCTGCAGAATTTCGGCAAGCTCCGCCTTTTTTGACGAATAAATGAGCGTTTCCGCACCGCAGGCATCAAAAAGAGCCGCCGCCTCGGCAGGTTTTAACTCCTTGTCGAGCGGAACAATGGCATTATTTGATATAATTGCCGCAAAATATGTGATAATCCACTCATAGCTGTTTTCACCGTAGAGTGCGATTTTTCCGTCGGAAATTCCAAGCCCTGCAAAATAGCTTGCAAGCGCTAAAGCGTCGTCGGCAGTCTGGCGGAAAGTGACGCAAATCTTCTTGTCGCCCTTAAAATAATGAAAGGCAAGACCGTCGGGCTGCTTTTCCGCGACTTTCAAAAGCATATCTCTGAGGTCGGTGTAATGCGGGATTTCAAATCCTCTTTCGTTAGGCATAATTATTCCTCCTTGTTTTCAGCGGACATTTTGGCGGTCTGGTCGGCGGTAATAAGCGCATCGATAAGCTCGTCCAATGCTCCGTTTAAAATCTGTTCCAATTTATATAATGTAAGATTTATTCTGTGGTCGGTAACACGGCTTTGCGGGAAATTGTAAGTCCTTATGCGCTCGCTCCTGTCGCCCGAGCCGATTTGTGACTTTCTCGCGTCGGCAATCTGGGAATTTCGTTCAGCCTCCATAACCTCGAAAATTCGGGAACGCAGAATTTTCATTGCCTTGTCCTTGTTCTTAAACTGTGAT
>Ga0310786_10006026_pt1 | contig 16271 bp, 24 predicted proteins | sample AusTroGonzalo_MG_FD_203881 | JGI IMG/M metagenome (GOLD analysis project Ga0310786, IMG submission 203881) | Bovine rumen microbial communities from tropical cattle in Woodstock, Queensland, Australia - Gonzalo_03 (v2) (version 2) | ecosystem: Host-associated > Mammals > Digestive system >... | reverse complement strand
CTCCCCATTCTGGACGAGATTTACAAGGCTGAGTCCAAGACCGCTATCTTCGACACCGCACAGGATCGTGTGCGCTTCGACAACGACACCCATACGTTCTATCTGTTTGAGACGGACATGGGCGGCAACGCTGACTACTCCCGCAACGATGGTTTCGTTCGCGGCGATGTGACTGCTTCTTGGAGAGCGTATGCTCCGCAGTGGGATCGCGGTCGCCAGTTCGTTGTGGATCGCGTTGACAACGATGAGAGCATGGGCATGGCGTTTGGCACTCTCGCTGGCGAGTATATGCGTACCAAGGCTGTCCCGGAGAAAGACGCTCTGCGCTTTGCGGCGTATGCTGGCGGCGCGGCTGCGGCGAACAAGGATACCGAGACGCTGTCCACCTCTGCACAGGTCATCGCGTCCATTGACGATGCTACCGCCGCTCTTGACGATGCGGAAGTTCCGTATGAGGGTCGCGTCCTGTTCGTCAATCCGACCACCTACAAGCTGTTCAAGGCGGCTATCACCCGCTACACCATGAACGGCGAGAACGGTATCGACTACAATGTCGAGATGTACAATGATATGCGCGTCATCACCGTTCCCTCTGGTCGGTTCAACACCGAGATCACCCTCGCGCAGCCCGACAGCCATGACGATGCTGGCGGCTACACCGCGACTGGCAGCACCATCAACTACATGATTGTGCATCCGTCTGCCATCATGCAGGCGACCCAGTTCACCGAGCCGCGCATCTTTAGCCCCGGTGTCTGGCAGCAGTCTCAGGGTTGGGCGTTTGACTTCCGCGACTATCACGGCGCGTGGGTCAAGCACCAGAAAGCTAACGGCATCTACGTTTCCGCTCAGTCTTTCCCGTCCACCTAAACAAAACAAGGGAGAGTGGGGAAGTTCCCCCTCTCCCGTCCACAATGAGGTGAAGATATGACAGACGCTGAAAAGCTGACAACCATAAAGACGCTGTTGGAAGACGGCGGCGAGATGCCGACTGATGAAAAGCTGACGGCATATCTGTCCGTTGCGAGGAGTGAAATCCTTGCGTGGATTTATCACCTTGTTGGCGGTGTGCCGGACGGCGTGACGGATGTGCCGAGCAAGTACGACAACACGCAGATTTATGCTGTCATTGCCGGGTACACGCAAGCTGGCGCAGAGGGCGAGGAACTGCACATTGAGAACGGTGTGCATCGCCACTTCCGCTATGCTGAGATGCTCGACTATATCCACAACAACGTGTTACCGCTTGTGAGAGTTGGTGCTGTTGGGTGAGGACGAATCAGCGCAACAAGCGCACGATTTACTACGCGCTCTACCAAGGCGTGACGGAAGTCACGGACGAGTACGGGTACTACACGGGCGAGGTCTATATAAGATACTCAGACCCAATTAAGGCAAAGATGAACGTGTCCGGCGGTCGCGGCGCGGCAGACATTGAGATGTTTGGTATCGACAACCCCTACACGCGCACGGCTGTCACTGGCGACTTGACTACGCCATTCGACACGGACACCATCTTCTGGTTTGAAGCTGATCCTAAGACCGACACCCACAACTACCGTTGCACAGGAGTAAGTCGTACCCCCAACCAAGTTGTCCTCGCACTTGCCGAGGTCAATGCGGAGGATGATGGCGGTGCAAGTAGTAGTTAGCGGAGTAGAACACGCGCTTAGAACTATAGAGCGGTACGCAGATATGCAGAGCAAGCTGATTGAACTTGCCTACCGTCTGTGCGAAATCGGTTCTACGGTGTGCGACAGCGTGTACCACACAAGCGTCAGCGTGTTTGTCCAAAAGACGGACACGGGCGCGAGAGTGGTGTGTGAGGGCGAGGATGTTCTGTTTATCGAATTCGGTACAGGACAACTTGCTGGAACGACAGCCGGGTTGTATGACGCAGTCCCGTCCGTTGTCGGAGAGGGTACATGGTCTGCCACTCACGCACAGCAGTACACCCGTTGGGGGTTCTGGTACTTCGGTGGGAATCGGTACGAATATACGCCACCGCACCCGGCAACGTATGAAGCGTACCAAGAGATGGTGCAAGCCATACCGCGAGTTGCAAAGGAAGTGTTTGGAAGTTGATTTACACACAGAATGCAATCTATACGGCAATCCGCAGTGCGGTGCTTGCATCCGTGCCGTCCGCAAACGTGACGCAGACATACTCTCCCACACCGTCAAAGTTTCCAACCGTGTTTGCGCGAGAGATAGGGCATTTCACCCCGGCTCAAACGCAGACAATGACGAATCAACAGGATGTTCACGAAACGACATGGGAAGTCCAGATATTCAGCAACCTAACGAGCGGCGCGAAAGAACAGGCGTACAAGCTGATGGCGGCTGTCAAGAGCGCACTCAAAGCGTTGTACTTCATTGAGGTATCTGAGAATCCCATTGACAACGCAAACGCAAAGTATTACACGCTGATTGCTAGGTACAGGCGTGTGATTGGAAGTGGGGAAGAGTTCCCCGTACCTAGCACCTAATTCTAGACAAAGGAGTTTTTGCTTATGGCTGGCGAAATCGGCGCACTGGGCGTTAAGATTCTGTACGCCCCGGAAACCACGGCTGGCACTCGTCCGACCTCTGGTTATAAGGCGAGAGCGACCAGTGGCACTCTTGACATTGCTGATTATGTCACGGGTGCGTCCGGGTTCTCTGCCGACATCGACAAGGGAGAGGTCACTCCGATCTCCACCCCGCAGTACGGTCGGCGTTCGTATATCCCTCTGCTTTACGGCAATGACGGTTCTATCAAGCTGTCTTGCAACATCAACCCGACTTCCCGCGACTGCTGGGATGCCATCGTTGCGGAGCATTCCGCGCTCACGGCTGGCAAGTCTTTCTGGTGGGAGGTCATTCTCCCTGGTGACACCAAGGGGTACTTCTTCCGTGGTGAACCGTGTCCGATGTTCTGCCCCGACCTTACCGCTGGCGAGGTCGTACAGGGCGATGTCGAGATCATTGAGTCTGACAACGATGGTTGGCAGACTAAGGTGGATGTCGCATCCGCTTAACCCATTCCAACGGGGCGGCTAATCCCCGCCCCTTACACTTTATTTTTTAATCCGAAAGGAGAGACATAATGATTACCTTTACTGCGGACGGCAAGGACTATACGCTTGAGGTCACTGCGTTTACGCTTAAACAGATGGAGAAGAGCGGGGTCAACTTTGCACAGCTTGGCGAGAAACTGCTTGGGGCTGAAACCCTGTGGAAAGGGTTGTTTATCGCACACCACGCAACTGTCCCGGACAGCAAGCGCATGGAGATTTACCGCGCACTTGCAAACGTGGCAGACGGAGAAGAACCCCAGTACGATGAGAATGGCGAACCGATTGACGCGCTCATGTCTGCCGTTGCCGCAGAGTATGAGGATGCTATCAAGTCTCTCAAGCGCGGCACGGGAAACGTGAGCTGGAAAAGGACTTAAACGGTGCAACATCCTTTTCCGATGTAAACTTAGAAGCACCGCAATCAGAATTTGGAAAGTATCTCGACCAACTCTGCCCGTACTTCATGTCATGGGGCATGAGTTGGGACGAGTTTTGGTTTAAGAGTCTTGATAGATTGCACGACTACTGGCAAGCAAACCAGTATGATGTAGAGCGGCGCAATCAAGAGTTGTGGATGCAAGGCATCTACATTCACGCCGCAATCGCGTCTTGCTTTGACACCAAGAAAAAGGCAAAGTACCCGGATAAACCGTACAGGATTACGGAGATGACGGATGCAGAGCGCGAGGTCGAAAATCAGAGGAAAGTTGATAAGTTGAGAGATTTCTTGAACAGACACAAGCAATCTTGGGACACAAAACACAAGGGAGCGGATTTAATTGACAGTAGAAAACATTAGCATTGATGTCAAGACCAATGCGGGGAGTGCTGCCAATCAGTTCCGCTCCCTGTCTTCTGCTTTGCGAGGAGTTTCTGGCACTGCCGGGAGGTCTGGCGGTATTTTCGGCGGTATCGGCAAGTCTGCACAACAGGCGACTAAGCATACCAACCAGTTTGTTTCTTCTTTGAAGCGCATTGCCATGTATCGCGTCCTACGCACGATTATCAAGGAGATTGGACAGGCGTTTTCCGAGGGCTTGAAGAATGCCTACAATTATAGTAAGAGCATAAGCGGTACACTTGCAAGCGCGATGGATATGCTCTCCACAAAGACGCTCACGATGAAGAATCAAATGGGCGCGGCACTTGGCGGTTTACTCACTGCAATTACCCCGATTCTCCTCCGAATTATCGAACTTTGTAGAGCGGCGGCACAGGCATTGTCCGCGCTGTTTTCTGCGCTTGGCGGTGGGCAGTACCTCGTTGCTAAAGATGTTGCGACAAGCTGGGACAAGGCAACCGGGGCGGCGCAGAAGTACAAGAACACCATCCTTGGATTCGATGAGATCAACCGTCTGAACGATGAAAGCGGTGGTGGTGGCGGTGGTATCGACACCGCTGGTATGTTTGAGGTTGGGCAACTCCCGGAATGGGCGCAGACAATCTCAGACAAGTTCAAGGAACTCAAGGACAGTCTCGACTTTACAAACCTCAAGGAGTCTTGGGACAAACTCAAGGAATCTGCGGGTAATCTTGCAGACACGCTAATGACAGGACTTGGTTGGGCGTGGGACAACATCCTTGTTCCGCTTGCACAGTGGACTATTAGTTCGCTTGCGCCTAAACTTGTTGATTTGCTTGCGGCTGCGTTTAATTTTCTTAATGCCGTACTACAAGTACTCGCACCAATTTTTGAACCGTTTTGGGAGAACGTGCTAAAGCCGTTCTTTGAGCAAGTTGGCGGTATTGTTATTGGCGGTCTTGACGAGTTAATAGATCTACTTACGAAGCTAACAAACCTTGTTAATGGAAACATTACATGGGATGAATTTATTAGCGGTTTGTCTGGTATCCAAGCAGTGTTACTGTTGCTTGGAGGGGTCGGGGTTCTTAACGCAGTAAGCAAATTCCTTGGTGCTGTTGCAACAATTCCAATCGGCATAAAAAACTCGATAAGCGGAGCTGCACAAGAAGTTGCAAAAGGCAACAAGCTGGTGAGTTCAATTAAGCAAGTGGCACTTGGGGCTTTCGATGCGGTTATGATTGCCTACGATGTTGTAAAACTCAAGGAAGCATCCGACACATATGTTGCGGCGCAAGAAGCGCACAACAACGAAATCGAAACTGCACTCTCTGCTTACGCACAGCTTTACGAAGACAAGGGAAAAGAAGCGGCAGACCAGTGGGCGGCAATGGTGTACGAAATCGACACCACAAATATGTCGTTTGAAGAAGCACAGGCGGCTATTGCTGCCAAGATTGAAACCTACTGGGAAGATGTACCGCAGAATATGTGGGAGGGCTTCAAGCAAGGTTGGGACTACTACTTCGGCGAGAACGGTGTCGGTCTGTGGCAACTGTTCAAGGATGCGTTTGAGGGCGTTTTGACATGGCTCAGAGACTTGCTTGGGATCCATAGTCCGTCTACCGTGTTTGAAGACATCGGCACAAACATCGTACAGGGTCTGATTGATGGATTCAACGCGCAGTGGGATATATTTCTTGCTGGGGCGCAAGAACTGTGGGATGGATTCAAAACGTGGGTTGCCGGGTGGAGTCTTCCGTCCCCCACGCTCCCGCACATCAAGCTGACATATGACGAATACGATCCGAGCAGTGGACTTGGACGAGCGTTAAAGAAGTTCCTCAACATCACGCAAATTCCAAAGTTCAACGTAGAGTGGTACGCCGAGGGCGGTGTACATGACCTCTCTATGGGTTCGCTCTTTGTAGCTGGTGAAGCCGGGGCTGAGATCGTCACCAACATGGGCAACGGACGCACAGGCGTAACGAACGTAGAGCAGATGAAAGAAGCGGTGCGCGAGGGCAATCTTGAGTTGCTCAGTGCGGTACAGGGCGGCATCAATGTCCTCGTCCGTGCAATCAACGACATTGACCCCGACATCACGATTGACGGGCAGTCTCTCGCAGACAAGCTTCGCCCCTACACGGATGCGTTGGCAAACCGCAGAGGTAGCAACCTCGTCACGATTGGAGGTACGGTATGACATTCAAGATTGATGGAGTAGACATCACGCCGTACATTGCCAACAGCGGCTTGAAGTGGAGTCGGAACGATGTGGACGGTAGCACGGCGGGGCGCGACATGACGGGCGTTATGCACCGGGACTACATCTCGACAAAGGTAAGGTGGGATGTGACTTGCATCCCCCTCACTAGCGCACAGTTGTCCACGATACTGACGCTGATCGCACCGCAGAGCGTGACGCTTACATACACCGACCCCGTGACGGGTACGGATGTGTCCGGGACTTTCTACTCCAACAACTACCCCGCGACCGTCTTCACATCTGGCGGTGGCGGTCTGTGGACAGGATTGGCGTTCCCTCTGATTGAATACTAAGGTGGTGTCGTATGGCAATTAATGCCACTCTGACAATTAAAAACAGCACCGGGACACAGACGGTTCAGACATTCACCGCGCCGTATATCTTCAGCGCAAAGATTCACCTCGCTGAATCCATTGTCGGAAACGAGTTGTCCTACGACACCGCCACGTTCGTTGTGACGCAAGTCACTGGACAGGGGTGGGGCGGGTTCATTACTACTGACGCTGGCGAGTTGTACACCGCCGGGGAACAGTTCATGGTCTTGGGTGACGAGATGGAAGACGCACCCGACTACCCCTACGGATACCGCGCAATCTTTGATGACGGCGTTGTGCATTTCGTATTTTATGTGCAGAAGATCACCCGCATTGCGAAGTACAACTATCAAATAGACTGCATCTCAGCGGTGGGTCTTCTCAGCACGATGGACTACGATGGCGGGTTGTGGTTGTACACCGCGCCGACTACGGTACAGGCGTTGCTCAACGACATCCTGTCCGGGTCTGGGGTGAGTTTCAGCTATGACCCCACATACGCAAACCAGAGCGTGAGCGGATGGATTCCCATTTGCACACGCAGAGAAGCAATTCAGCAAGTGCTGTTTGCAACCGGGTTGAACCTCATCCGTCAGAGTGACGGCAGTTCCTATGTCACTGGTCTTGACGCTTCGACCTCTACCGCAATTGCGGACAACAGGGTCTACTACGGCGGTAGAGTCATTGGCAAAGAAAGCGTCAGCAAGGTAGTTGTGGTCGAACACGACTATGTTTACAGTACCGAGACTGAAGAAATCTTCAGCGGGGATATCACAGAAGCAAACACTAAGATTGTGTTTGATAAACCCTACCACGATGTGGTCGCGGTAGACGGGAACAACAACCCGGTTTCCATCACTGCCTACACCAACTACTGCATTGTCGCCAACCCCACGAACAATGTGACGATTACCGGGCAGATGTACATTGACAACACCACCGAGATTAACATAGACCTCAACCATGATACGGATAAGGTAGCAAGGGTTGATAAAGCTACACTCGTCAACATCATGAATGCTGAGGGCGTAGCGTCCCGCATCTCCAAGTACTTCTCCTCTGCGTCTACCGTGGAGTCCGCAGTTGTGTATGAGGGGACGGAACTCCCCGGCGACAACATACTAATGAACAACGCTTGGGGCGAAGAGGTCATCGGTCTGATCTCTCAAATGGATGTTGTGATTTCTGCTGTCAATAAGGCAACGCTCAAAGTCGTCACCGACTACATTCCCGGCGGCGCGGGAAACCTCTGGGAACACGCCGTAGTGCTTGACAGCAATCAGACATGGACAGTACCAGCGTCCAACACAAGCGGAAAAATCAAGGTCATCATCATCCAAGGCGGTGACGCCGGGCAAAATGGTTTTCCCGGCGAAGACGGCAAGGTTCAGACCCTCGCGGAGTTCAACCAACTCGCGCCGCTTTATGCGTTTGATGATGACGGGAGCGAAAGTGGCGTTCCCGGTTCTCCGCATTTATCGGGCTTTTCGTTCCCGGCTGGCGTTGGCGAGGGCGGTGACGGAGGCGCGGCGGGCGCGGCAGGCGTTGGCGGAAAGATAGCTGAGTACACGCTTGATGTCTCCCATGGCGATACCATCGCGGTGACAGTTGGCGCGGGTGGCGTTCCAACGCCAATTGTCAGCGGCGGCGAGATGGGCGGTGCTGGCGGCGAAAGTACCGTAGTACACAACGGCACGACATACTCCTCTGCGAGTGGCGTTCGTTCTGCATCTGGATTCGTCTCCTATATGTTGCCCGGTTCTCCCGCCTATGGCAAGCCCGGAGCGCATGATGGCGTTGCGGGAGCAAAAGCGGACGGGTCTTCAGTTGTCGTAGACCCGGACGGGAACACATGGAAACAGGGAGCATCAACAAGCGAACGGTTTACAGTCAACTACGCCACGGGTCAAGGCGGCACTTATGTCGGAATAGCTACCGAGCTATGTCCGTCTCGCGGTGGGGGCGGTGCTGTCGGGAATGACGGCAACGCTGGCGGCACAAATGTGTGGGAATACACATGGCAGAGCATCGGATACAACAAAGTCACACCCGGCAACTCTGGTGACGGTGCTACGCCCATTCAAGCGGCATCTGGCGTTGCTTATGGTGACGGCGGGTGCGGCGGTCACGGCGGTGGCGGTGGCGGCGGCAAGGGCGACCTTTGCCAGTACAGAGCATACAACGAATATGCGAGGATAGCGACTAACACATCAATCAGATATAGCACATATTGGGAAGATGACCGCGCTATACACGTGAACATGATGATGCTTGCAGAATCCGCACCCGGACAGGGCGGCAGCGCCGGACTCGCGGGAGCGGGAGCGCAAGGGTGCGTCATCATCTACTACTGAGGAGGCAGACATATGTACATTGTGATAGAACTTCAGACCAACGGCGGCGTGACGGCGAACATTGTCACCGCTTACGCAGACTTTTCTGTCGCGCTCCAAGCCTATTACACGATTCTTGCGGCGGCTGCGGTTTCGTCTGTCGAGATTCACGCCGCTGTGATGGTCAACTCCAAGGGCGAACTGCTACGGCATGAGAGTTTCACGCATAAGGGGGTAGAGTGATGTATCAGAGTACACATACTGGAGCGCAAGTTGACGAAGCGGTAGACAAGGCACTCAATCCAGATGCCGTTCCTACGCAGGATAGCACCAACCTCGTTACGAGTGGCGGGGTCGCAAGCGCAATTAAAGATTTGGGGAAATCAGAGGACATTATCTCTCAATTAACATGGGACACAGACACAACATTTGTACGGAAAAGGGCAATCAAATACGGAAACTGGGTTAATATCTTCGTTATTGTCTCTCCTGCTGGATTTGGGTCAACTGAATATACAAGGAATATCGTTTCGTTTCCAAGTTCAATCAAGCCTGCAATGGAAATACAAAGCGCTTGCTTAACTGAGCCTGGTAATGGAGTCCCTGATGCAGATAATCCCTCCTTTCTGTATGTAAATGTAGACAGTGGTGCAGTTCAACTCCGAAAGAAAGTCCCAAATACTGGTTTTGTATGGGGTTCGATCGTGTTCCCGATAAAAATATAAGGTGACCGCCATGAGTGACTTGGGTTATGGGGTAAAGGATTTGATCTTGTGAATCTATACGAAATACCCGGCGTGAGGGCAGAGATTATCCGTCCTCATATGCCGTTAAGCAACTGGCTGGCAACGCAGAAACAAAGACCGTTTGCGCTGATTAATGCGAGTCTGTACGAAACAAAGAACGGAGAGGTACTCCCGTGCGGCACGGTAATTGAGAACGGCAAGGTCAAGGTCAACAGCGGAACGGGGTACGGATTCGGAACTATCAACGGCAAGTGGTACTTTGGGACACCGTGGGTCTACGCATGGCAAGAGTACCTCACAGGGTACACGGGTCTTGTACAGAACGGGAACTACGTTCCACCCGCATTTAAGGACAGCTACGTTTTCGATTGCCGTCTAAGCCGCATAGGTCTTGGCACAGATGGCAAGAACCTTGTGGTTGGCGTTGCAGACGGAGTAGACATCTACACATTCGGCAGACAGGCACAGCAAGCCGGGTTGACTTCCTTTATTAACCTTGACGGTGGCGGGAGCAGATTCCTGTACCTTGACGGCAAGATCATCTACCCAAGCTTGCGTACACCGTACAACGCCATAGCATTTTACCGAGACGAGGAGGAAGAGCAACCAGTGAGCGACAGCAGTCTCATCAGCTATACCAAGCTGTCCCCTAACTGCGCCACACGAACCCACGCCATTGACACCATCACCATCCACCACACTGCGTGTGTGGCAAGCGTTGAAGCGTTAGGTTCTCTGTTTATGTCAACTTCGCGTAGCGCATCATCCAACTACGGCATAGGTAATGACGGGCGCATTGCCATGTTTGTCCCCGAATCAAAACGCGCATTCACATCGTCCAATACCGCCAACGACAACCGCGCTGTCACGATTGAGGTATCCAACTCTGTCGCGGCGTATCCGTGGACGGTCGGTGATGCGGCGTACAAGTCTCTCATCAGACTTGTCACCGACATCTGCAAGCGAAACGGGATCACTCGACTCATCTGGAGAGACAATAAAACGGAGCGTGTGAACCATCAAAACGGCGCAAACATGACTTTACATTGCGATTTTGCCGCGACACAGTGTCCCGGTAGCTACCTAATAGGCAAGATGCCAGACATTGCAGATGAGGTCAACGCGAACCTTACACCCATTGAAAACGCTACAAAACCGAGCGGATATGATGCGTGGTTAGAGTGCTACAACTGGTATCTGAATCACAAGTAAATTGGTTTACATTTTGGTTTACGTTTTTGTTTTGAAAACGGGTTTTTTATGGGTAAAACGAGGTTTTTAAAATCAATTTTAAACTCACGCCAAAAACCCGCAAACCATTGAAAAATAAGGGAAATCCAGTAGTTTCAATGCCTACAGGATTTCCCCTTTTTGGTACGGGTAGTGGGACTTGAACCCACAAACAAAACCCCAAAACCGTTGGAGCGCAACGGTTTCAGAAAATTAGTTTACATTTCACTTTACGTTTTCTGAAAGAATTTCGTAAACTGATTGCTTGCTAACAGGAGTTCTTGTTCGCTTATGTGAGTGTAGATTTTTTGCATCGTGGTGAGGTCATCCCAGCCGCCCAGAAGCATCATCTCTTGAACGGGTACGGAGAGAGAATGCCCCAAGGATGCGAACGAGTGACGGCAACCGTGCGCTCCCACTTCCGGGATGTCGGCGGCACGACACAGGCGGTTGATGGACTTTTGGATGCTCGACACATGGCAACGGCAGACAGTGCCAGTGCGCTCCTCTTTGGGGATGGCGGCAAGAGCGTCTGCCAGTTCCGGGATCATGATGGGTACTGTCCTGTTCCCCTTTGGGGTCTTTGCCGTATCCTTTATTACCCACTCTCCCTTATCATTTCGCACACGCACTTGATGGATGTGGATGCGGTTTGTCTTGAGGTCTATGTCATCCCAAGTCAACCCGGCTATCTCACCGCGCCGTAAACCGTGGAGCGCAAGCAATACGGGTACGGCGCATTTGTCATCTTTGGCGACTTCTATCAGCTTGCGTACTTCGTCCGGGATAAGGTACGGACGCTTGGCTGGAGCGGCAGCGGGGAGTTTAACGGACGGGACGGCAAGGTTCGCGTCACGGATGGACGCAGAAAGGAACGACCACTCGTTGCGTACAGTCTTCGGCTTGTACTTAACGATCTCCGCATCCACTACTTTCTGCCAGTCTTTAATTTGGTCATACCGCCTGTCAATATAGTCAACGAAGCGGTGCTTGACTATCATGTCATACCCGTACAAAGTGGACGGAGACAGGGTAGCGTGGTAGCGGTTGATGTACGCTTGCATGAGTTGCCGTAGCGTCCTGTTTCTGCCGCTTTGCGTTTGAGGGGCATTAGTTGCCCTGTACTGCGCTTTTATCAATTCTGCGGCACGGATACACTCCTTGGCGGTAGAGCGCGTCACAGAGCGTCCTACGCCCCCAAGACGCAAATATATATAGTATTGTCCGTTGTTCAGCTTTCTTGGTTTCGGGACTTTCATATTTTTTCGATGCTCCGAATGTCGCGATCCCCATACATATCATCATTAGCCATGTGTGCGTATTCGTGTCGCATGGCTTTTCTTTGTGCGTGGACGGATGCACGGGAATTGATGTAGACGGAATATGTGCCGTCCGAGTTGAGCAATACGAACCCAACACGGTTCACGCCCTTTGGAAAGTCCACCACGCGCACGAAGAAGTCGCGCCCCTCAATCATTTACATCACCTTTAAGAGATTTGATGAACTCTGTGGTTCTGCGTATCTCGTCATCCGTCATGTTCTTTGTGACGGCAAGCAACGCACGTTCAGAGTCGCGCAGTTCTTGGAGCATCTGTATCTTGTCGAAGATGTTATCTGACTTCTCAACGCTTTCAAACGAAGTACCAAGCACTGCATCAATGCGTGAGAGAGCATCAAGAGAGGGCTTGGATCGCCCGGTATTCCAGTAGGAGAATGCCGCGCTGGAGATGCCTGTGAGAGTGTAGAAATCTTTCTTCTTCATGCCGAGTTCAGATAACCGAACCTCTATCTGGCGCACCAAATCTTTCCCGTCCATAAATTTTTTCTCCAATTTTGCTAAAAATGTGTTGACAAACTCTCACAGCGGTGCTATCTTAGTTAGCAGTAATGGTAGGTAACGCTAAAGCTAACCCCCATTTCTGCGGGTTTGGAAAGCGTGTGAGGTTGTGAGTGCAAGACAATTCTACACGTTTTCCTAACCTAAGTCAACACAAAATTTAGGAAAGGAGAAAGCGAATGCCAAGAACAAGAGGTGACCCCCCTCATCCCATGACCATGCTCTTGAGGGGGTACGGACTCAACGGGTGCAAGCTTGCCCCGGTCATTGAGTCGAGTCCCGGAACGGCGCGGAAGAAGATTGCCGAGCCAAGCTACCTCACGGTGGGCGACATACTCGCCATCAACCGCAAGTGGGGGATTCCGCTGGACGATCTGCGGAGGTGTGTGTGCTGATGTGTTTGAAGAAGAAGCGCGAGACAGCGTACAACCTACCGTATGACAGGAGAATCCTCAACTACAATCTGGAGAAGCAGTCGGCACTGTCCATCGCAACCACACCAGAAGAAGCAGACAGAGTCATCCGCTATCTGCGGAAGAAGTGGAGAGTCTGATGGCATACTTTGTCTGCAACTATTGCAACCGCATTTTCAACGAGTCAGAAGCAAAGCGCAAGGTATTCATGGACGGGAAGAGGTCACAGGAACTTACCGTCTGCCCAGACTGCTTGAATGCTGACTATGACGATGCGGCGTACTGCTACCACTGCAAGAAACCCATTCGCTACGAAAACCTAAAGGGCGGCTATTACTGCATGGACTGTCTGCGAGAACTCAGCACGGTGCATCTACTGCGCCAGTACATCAAGAACGATCTGGACAGCTTCGCGGTATGGCTTCATGAGAGACGAGCGAGGTACGAAGCAGATGAGCAAGACGCAAAAGACAGGCAGCACCTCTAATCCGCGCCGACTACCCCGGACGCAAGCGGATGTCGAGAAAGCGTACAAGCGCGGAATGAATGATGGACTACAGGGTGCGCTGACTATCATGCTCTATGTCATGCGGGACAAGTTCGCCGCACAGGATGACCAGCTTGAAGCGTTTGCGGATGCGTTCAATTATACGGTGGACAGCATCAACCGTGGCTACATCTCAACCAAAGACCTACAGACGGTAATCAAAGACGAATACGGCACAACAATAATCGTGAAATGAGGGACAGAAAAATGACAAAGGTTCAGTTTCGGCGGCTTGCCGTTCGCGCAGTCGAGGATGCGTGTCTCATCATGTTCATCCTGTTCTGCGTGTGGGCGGTCTGCTCTGGCATCGGAATCCTCCTCAAGCTGTTGGGGGTGGGTTCGTGAATCGGAGACGCGATATCCCTTACGGCTTCAGTGATGACGCTGATAAATTATGTCAACTGAAGCTGATTAAGAAGTACCACTGCTCTCAACAGCAAGTCCACCGCTGGCGCGTAGAACTTGGCATCGACACTGCCAGAAAGAGAGATCGCCCGGTGGTTCAGATTGACATGGGGACGGGACGAGTCATAGCACACCACAAGAGCATCAGCGCGGCTGCAAGGTCTGTTGGTGGTTTCCCGCAGAACGTGGCACAAGCGGCATACGGTCGCATCCACTACGCCTATGGATTTAGGTGGAGGTTCGACAATGAAAATTAACTACCTTGCGGAAAGCATGAGATATGAACGCGCGTCCAGCGAGTGCAGCAACATCCTCCTCAAGCTTGTGAAACAGCGCATCAAGGACGAGGACAACGCGAGGAAGAACGGAGAAACGCTCCCGGACTACTACGACATCGTCATTGACGAGATCAAAAAGGTGCGGTCTAAGCTTAACTCCATCGCGGCAGACTACTACAAAGCACACGATATGCACACACAGGATTTTGATGAGGACGGGTGTCAGAACCTCTTCACTGCAATCGTCAAGTCGTGGGCTGAAGATTGCGAGGAGTCTCTCTGCAACGGCGACACGAAAGAGATTGAGCGTCTGCGAAAAGAAGCAAAGAACCTTGTGGATGATAGCGTGGTTGACAGGATTGAGCGCAAGCACAAGGAGTTTGTGAAACTGGCGCGTGACAGAATCGTAGAGATTATTGAGGATACCGCCAAGGTCAAGACAAATCGGCAACTCTACGGTGACATGGATGGCAAGAGGATGAGGACACGATGCCCTCTGTGCGGCGGCGCGATGTACGCGAAACAGTACAAGAACTCCGACCTCTATCTGGTTAAGTGTTCCCGCTGCCATCTTTCGGAGGCGGTGAAGCCGTGAACGATTGCATCTATCTGTCTGATGAGTTTGAAGCAGTGTGCATGAACCTATCGTGTGAAGCACGATCCAACATCTGCCCCTGTCTCAACTTTCAGCACATCTGCAAATACTACAAGTCACACATCCAGACGAACCTCTATGACGAGAGGGAAGTGCATGAGAACTGCACGGTTGAAATATTAAAGAACAGTATCACCGGGGAGACATCTGTCGGGTGGTACGAAAATGAAAGGAGTTAGCAAATGCCCATTGTGAAGCCCACGGAGATGAACTTCTCCGACAAGAACATCATCATGATTATCAGCGGACTGCCCGGAACGGGGAAGACCACGCTGGCACTCTCTGCCACGGATGTTCTGCTCATCGACACGGACGAGGGGATGGCGCGAGTCAATCCAGCCCACCGTAAGGATGCATCAATCTGCAAGACCTACGAAGAGGTGCTTGCGGATATCAAGGCGGCAGAGGGAACATACAAGACCATTGTCATCGACACTTGCGGCGCACTCATTGAGTACATGAAAGAGTGGGCAATGCGTACCGACCCGAAAGCGTCCAAGAAAGACGGCGGGTTCTCCTTACAGGGATACGGCACGATTAAGACCGAGTTTCTGCGCCTGTCTGCCGAACTGCGAAAGAAGTTCAATGTCATCTACCTCTTCCATGAGAACATGACGAAGAACGGTGATGACGGCGTGTTCTACGACCTCGTTGTCGAGGGCAGTGCCAAGGTCATCTGCTGGCAACCCGCCGATCTTGGAGCGCACCTCTTCATCCAGAACGGCAGACGCTACCTTGGCTTTACGCCGACCGAGCAGTACTCCGCGAAGTCTGCCTACGGCATCAAGGGTCTTGTGGAAGTCCCGGAACTCAAAGACTGTGATCCCAATGACTTTCTTACCAAGCTGTTCGCAAGAGTGCGCGAGAACCTCGCGGCTGAGAGCAAGGCACTCGCCCCGGAGAAAGCAAAGTACGACACCGCAATGGCACAGGCGAAAGAGGTGTGCGCGGCGGTCAACAAGCCCGAAGATGTTGCCCCGGCAGCGCAGTATATCAAGTCTATTGACCATGCACTGACTTCTGAGAAAGAAGCAACTGCCATGCTCAAGGCAAGACTTGGGGAATTGGGAATCGTCTGGGACAGGACTGAGAAGAAGTACAAGTATGCAGAGAGAACAGTATAAACCGCCGGGTGGGGTATACGTTCTACGCGACAACGGTGAAGTCGTTTATGTCGGCAAAACAAACGACATTTTCCGCAGAATATCTGAACACTCTCGCGGCGGTCAGAAGCATGGTATATCGCACAAAAAGTTCACCGACTGGGAGTATTTTCGGCTTGAAAACGAGGAGCAAAGAAAAATACTTGAAGCACTTCTCATAGTGTATCTTCACCCAAAATACAACATAGCCGATGAACGACAAATGCGAATGATAGTAAA
>Ga0310786_10006025_pt1 | contig 16273 bp, 10 predicted proteins | sample AusTroGonzalo_MG_FD_203881 | JGI IMG/M metagenome (GOLD analysis project Ga0310786, IMG submission 203881) | Bovine rumen microbial communities from tropical cattle in Woodstock, Queensland, Australia - Gonzalo_03 (v2) (version 2) | ecosystem: Host-associated > Mammals > Digestive system >... | reverse complement strand
TTGCGGATGCTGTATTCGAGACTACGGTTCTCGAAAGCAAACGAACCTCCGCTGCTCAGGACCTCGTTGGTAGGCTTGAGAATACGGACAAAGATGGATTTATTACCGGCGGCAGCCGTGACGTTACGGGAAATGACGAACGATATCTGGAACCTCTTCACGTCCTTGGTCTTCTTGGCTTCGCGCCCGCGTTTGTTCAAGGCCGTCACGCGAATGGCAGTAGCATCCAGCTGACTGGCAATAGCGACCTTGTCGGTGAGCGACTCCTTCTCCTCTGCCAGTGTATAAATCTGCTGGCGTTGCTGGGCCTGCTGCTGGCGCAGGTCTTCGTTCTCGCCCATGAGCTGCGTATTCAGTCGGTTCAGCGAGTCGATCTCTGCCACAAAGGACTTCAGCACCTCGCGCATCTGAGCCAGCTCCTTCTTCAAGCGGGTAATCTCAGCGGCATCGTTGGCCTTGGTACGCTGCAGTTCTTCCAACAGTTCCTGAGTGCGCTGCTGCTCCTGCTCCAGTTGGGCTATCAGCGAGTCGTTGTTGATTTGTGTCTTCATCTCGTTGTACTGGCGGGCGAAGTCCTCGTATTCGTTTTCCAACTCGCGCTTGTCCATCTCCACGAGCTCCAGCATCTGCTTGTTCTGCTCATTGGACTCGTTCAATGAATAAATCAGGTAGGCCATACCAGCTACGAGCACAGCCACGACTGCCAAAAGGGCATAAAGTGTCTTTTTGTTCATTATTTGGGCTAAATTTTGGGCAAAGGTAGTAAAAACTTTAAACTTTAAACTTTAAACTTTAAACTTTTTCATATATTTGCACGCAGAAAACCTAAAAACAAAGCAAAATATGACTAATTGCCGCTCTCTCCTTCTTGGCCTGTCACTGCTGACATGTGCCGTAACGCTCCATGCGGAGATTACCGTAAAGAAACTCAATCCCACCACCGTAGAGGTCTATCAGGACGGTCAGCTTCTGACGCTGGACTTCTACGGTCCCAACATTGTGCGCCTGTTCCTTGACCCTCAAGGCGGCATCGTCCGCGACCCGGTGGCACAGCCGCCGGCACAGATTCTGGTGGATCAGCCACGCCGTGCTGTCGGCGACCTCACCGTCACAGCCTCCAGCGAAGCTTTCTATCGCATTGAAACGGCAAAGATGGCACTTGTCATCGACCGTGCCACAGGTCATATCAGCGTCGCCAACCACCAATCCGGCAAGGTGGTGACCGCCGGCGACATCGCCTTCAATGAGAAGGGCTATGCCACCATGACTCTCTTAGCTGGCATCAACGAGGATTTCTATGGCGGCGGCGTGCAGAATGGCCGCTATGCCCACAAGGGACAGGTCATCGCCATCGAGAACACCAACAACTGGGTGGATGGCGGCGTTGCCTCTCCTACCCCATTCTATTGGAGCACGGCAGGCTATGGCATCATGTGGCACACCTTCCGCCCGGGCAAGTATGACTTCGGCTACAGCGAAGTCGGCAAGGTCAAGCTGATGCACGAGGAAAACTACCTCGACCTGTTCCTGATGGTGGATGACGGCTGCGTGCCTCTCCTCAACGACTTCTATCAGCTCACCGGTCATCCCGTCCTCCTGCCTAAGTTCGGTTTCTACGAAGGTCACCTGAATGCTTACAACAGGGACTACTGGAAGCCCATGAACGATGAACAATCAACCATGAACAATGGTTCTATGGCTGGCCCCAATGGTTCTGTGCTCTTCGAAGACGGACTATATTATAAGGAGAGCCAGAAGCCCGTGGAAGGCGGCATCCGCGAGAGCCTCAACGGCGAGCTGGAAGGCAACTACCAGTTCTCTGCCCGTGCTGTCATCGACCGCTACGAAGCAGCCGATATGCCGCTCGGTTGGGTGTTGCCCAATGATGGCTATGGTGCCGGTTATGGTCAGACCGAAACCCTCGAAGGGAATGTGGAGAACCTGAAGCTGTTCGGCGACTATGCCCGCGCCAAAGGCGTGGAGATAGGTCTGTGGACACAGAGCGACCTGCACCCAAAAGAAGGTATTGAGCCTTTGCTCCAGCGCGACATCGTCCGCGAGGTTCGCGATGCCGGTGTCCGCGTGCTGAAGACAGACGTCGCATGGGTCGGCGCCGGCTATAGCTTCGGCCTCAACGGCGTAGCAGACGTGGGCGAAATCATGCCTTACTACGGCAACGATGCCCGTCCGTTCATCATCTCCCTCGACGGCTGGGCTGGCACACAACGCTATGCCGGTATCTGGACGGGCGACCAGACGGGTGGCGAATGGGAATACATCCGCTTCCATCTGCCCACCTATATCGGTGCAGGTCTCAGCGGACAGCCGAACATCTGTTCCGATATGGACGGCATCTTCGGCGGCAAGAACATACCTGTCAATGTGCGCGACTTCCAATGGAAGACCTTCACACCCATGCAGTTGAACATGGACGGATGGGGCAGCAATGCCAAATACCCGCAGGCTCTCGGCGAACCTGCCACCAGCATCAACCGCCGCTACCTGAAACTGAAATCCGAGCTGATGCCCTACACCTACACCATTGCCAAGGAGGCTGTGGACGGACTGCCGATGATAAGGCCTGTCGGGCTAATGAATAATGGACAATGGACAATGGACAATGAAAGCCAAGCGCAGCCTCATTGTCAATTGTCAATTTTCAAATATCAATTCTTATATGGTCCCAGCATCCTCGTGGCACCCATCTACCAGAACACGGCTGCCGATGCCGAGGGCAACGACATCCGTAACAACATCTTCCTCCCCGAAGGTCAGTGGGTGGATTGGTTCACAGGATATTGCTACGAGGGCGGTCGCATCATCAACCAGTTCGATGCCCCGCTGTGGAAGCTGCCGTTCTTCGTGCGTCGCGGCGCCATCATCCCCATGACAGCGCCACACAACAATCCTAACAAAATGGACGCGCACGCGCGAGCCTATCTTATCTATCCTCAGGGAAAGACAGAGTTCACCGCCTACGATGACGATGGCCGCACCCAGGCCTACCTGCGTGGCGAAAGTGCCACCACTCACATCGTGAGTAACCTCGATGACAAGGGTCACCTCACCGTGACCGTTGAACCTACGCGCGGCACCTTCGCTGGCATGGAAAAAATGCAGACCACCGAGTTCCGCATCCCCGCCAATGCCGATGCCAAGAAGATTGTCCTCAAGGCCAACGGCAAGAAGGTGCCTGTCAGCATCCTTGCTCAGCCCTCCTCGCCTGCTGCAGACGTGAACACAGTAGCCTATGGCGGTCCCTGCCTGCGCCTCATCACGTCGCAGCGCTATGACATCACCGCCACCACTCTTGAGCTGACCCTCGACGGCTACACCTTCGACGCCTCCGATCACCAGCTCACCCATACAGGGGCACTGGGAACCGTTGGAGGTCTCAAATTGAAAGCTGAAGATGCCTACACGCTGCCTTTGGAGTGGACAGCCGTGGAGAATGTCGATTACTACGAGATTGAGCATCTGGGACAACTCTACAGCACCATCAAGAGCACCGCCTTCACCCTCGAAGACCTACGCCCCGAGACCAGCTACGAGGTTCGTGTGCGTGCCGTGAACAAGGACGGCAAGGGTGCTTGGACGAGCGAGACGTTCCGCACGCAACCTGATCCGCTGCGCTTCGCCATCCGTGGCATCACCGCCGAGGCCACCATCCCCGACCAGCCCGGACAAGGTATCAAGCACCTCTTCGACTTCGACGAAGGCACCACTTGGCACACCGCCTGGAACCAGGCCAATGCGACGCCCTTCGACATCATCCTCGACCTGCACGTGATTGCTCAGATTGACAGCATCCGCTACGTTCCCCGTCCCGATGGCGGCAACGGCACCATCACCAAGTGCCAAGTCTCCTGCAGTCTCGACAAGCAGACATGGAGCCAAGCCATGGACAATGGACAATGGATTATGAAGAACGCTCCCGTTCGCTACCTCCGTTTCCACGTCGAAGAATCTCGCGGCGGCTTCGGCAGCGGTCAGCAGATCTATGTCTTCCGCAATCCCGATGCAGAGATGATGATACCAGGTGACATCAACCATGACAACCGCATCGACGAGAACGACCTCACCAGCTTCATGAACTACACGGGTCTGCGTCAGGGCGACGGCGACTTCGAAGGCTACATCTCGCGTGGCGACCTCAACCAGAACGGCCTCATCGACGCTTATGACATCAGCGCCGTAGCTGTCGAACTAGAGAGCGGTGTCAGCAGCCGCAAGGTTGCACCTGTGGCTGGTTCCGTCACCGTCACAGCCGATAAGACACAAGTCAATGCAGGCGACCTCGTCACCCTCACCGTGAAAGGTCAGAATCTCATGAGTGTCAACGCCTTCAGCTTCGCACTGCCTTACGATGTCAACCTCTTCGAGTTTGCCGGCATCGAGGCCTCTGCCGTCAAGCAGATGCGTAACCTCACCTACGACCGTCTGCACACCAACGGGCAGAAAGCCCTCTACCCCACCTTCGTCAACTGCGGAGAGAAGCCCTATCTGGAGGGCAACGGTCACATCCTCACCATCCGCTTCCGCGCCAAGAAGAAGACCCACGTCAACTTCACGCCCAAAGACGGTATGCTCCTCGACAAGCACCTCAACGTCATCAACTGGTAACAACAAAAAAACGCAAAAAAAATATTTTTTAACTTTTTTCATGCGCACACCGCACAAAAAATGCGGTGTGCGCATGAATTTTGTTAAAATATATTTTTTGTATGAGAGTGGAAAAGAAGATACGAATCTTCGAGCCGAAAGATATGCATCTTCAACGCGAAGGATATAAAGTCTCTGTCATTTACCACTAAAGGAAATCGGCAGAAGACATAAGCGTGTTGATGATTCCAAGGCCTTGGAATGATTATTCGGTGACCTTGGAATCATCATTCGGTGGTGACGGAATAATAAACAAGTATAGGTGTGAGGGGCAACAGACCTAGGACGATTGACCAATGACCCTAGGACGATGGGGCTGAGCTCCAAGGACGATGAGTCGATGGTCCTAAGTGTGTTGCCTTGTATAGCAGAAGGCACACAATGAAGATTACTTGCCTGTTGTGAGGGAACTGCGCTTGTCGCGGTTGTAGCTGCGGTAGCTGTCTAACTCTATCTCCACATCGGGTTCTGTAAGGATGTCCTCGAGGGGCTGACCGTTCAAGGTGGCGGGCAGGCGGAAGCGAAGATACTTGATGGAGAGACCACGGTCGAGCCACTGCTGCTCGTAATAAGTACGGATGGAGAGGTCAAAGGAAGACTCACCCACGTCCTCTCCCGGGCGAGCATAGAGGTCATCCGTGCAGACTTCCATCGGGAGATGGTTCTCTTCGATTACGAATTTGGTATAAGTGAAGAGGAAGTTGGAATCGGTCTTAAGATGGATGAGACCGCCATCGACGAGGAAGTGGCGGTAGCGACGAAGGAAATAGGTGGAGGTGAGGCGCTTGGTAGCCTTCTTCATCTGGGGGTCGGAGAAGGTGAGCCATATCTCCTGTACCTCGTCAGGAGCGAAAAAGCGGTCGATGATCTCGATGTTCGTGCGCAGGAAAGCGACGTTCTTCAGTCCCTCGCGCAGAGACTCCGTGGCACCGCTCCACATCCGTGAACCTTTGATGTCCACTCCAATGAAGTTACGGTCTGGATAGCGGCGCGCCAAACCCACGGCGTACTCACCACGTCCGCAGCCGAGTTCCAATACAATGGGGTTGCTGTTATGGAAGAACTGGTCGCGCCAATGGCCGCGCAAGGGAAATGAAACGAAAGACTCTCCCCCCGCCCTCCCTGTTAAGGAGGGAGCAGTCACCTTTGAGTCTGGATTGTCCATTACCTTAAATGGACACTCGAAGACATGGGGATAAGTCGCCATATCGGCGAACTTCGCCAACTTACCCTTCGACATACTTTTTCTTTTTCACAACGAATTACACGAATTCTTTTTCTAGGAGACTGGCTACCTTTTAATGACTAAGAATTGCGACGGCGTCGCGGCTGCGCTTTGAGAATTCGTATAATTCGTGTAATTCGCTGTTTTTAGGATATTACTCTATCACGACTTGTGTCCAGCCGTGGATGTCAGGTTCGATACCGTACTGAATGTCCACGAGCTTCTTGTAGAGGCGAGTAGAGACGGGACCGGGCTTGCCGTCCTTGGCAAAGACGTAGCTGTGACCTGTCTCGGGATCGTCGATGCGCTCGATGGGGCTGATGACGGCAGCCGTGCCGCAGGCACCGGCCTCCTCGAAGGTAGAGAGTTCTTCGAGCGGAATCTGACGACGTTCCACAGTCAGACCCAGGTCCTCGGCGAGCTGCATGAGGCTCATATTGGTCACAGAGGGCAGGATGCTGTTGGACTTCGGAGTCACATAGGTGTTGTTCTTGATACCGAAGAAGTTGGCAGCACCGCACTCGTCGATATACTTCTTCTCGCGGGCATCGAGGTAGAACTCGCAGCTGTAGCCCTGGTCATGCGCCCATTTGTTGGCGCGCAAGCTGGCAGCGTAGTTACCGCCGACCTTGTAGCAACCGGTGCCAAGAGGTGCAGAGCGGTCGTAGTCGCGGGTGATGACATAGGGGTTCGTGGCAAAGCCACCCTTGAAGTAAGGACCTACAGGCGTGACAAAGATCATGAACAGATAGTCACTGGCGGGGTGTACGCCCACCTGTGCCGTCGTGCCGATGAGCAGCGGACGGATGTAGAGCGTTGCGCCGCTCTCGTAGGGCGGAATGAAACGCTCATTCAGGCGAACGACCTTCTTCACCATCTCAATGAACATCTCCGTGGGCACCTCGGGCATCACGAGGCCGCGGCAGGTGGCCTGCAGACGGGCAGCGTTCTGCTCGGGACGGAAGATGCGGACTTTGCCGTCGGGGCAGCGGTAAGCCTTCAAGCCCTCGAAAGCCTCCTGACCATAGTGCAGGCAGGTGGCTGCCATGCTCATGGGAATGGTTTCCTCGGAGTGAACTTCTATCTCACCCCATTTGCCGTTGTGGAAGTTGCAACGGACGTTATAGTCGGTTGGCATATAGCCAAAGGACAAATTACTCCAATCAATCATGATAAGAATTTATAATTTGACAATTTTCAATTTGACGATTTACAAATCGGGCGCAAAGGTAATAAAAAGTTGAGAGTCGAAGGTTGAAAGTTGAAAGTTTTTCGCTTTTCATGCCATTTATTTAACCTTCCAACAGTTTCTTCACCTCTTCATCAGCTTTCGTGAGCTTGTCTTTACAAAAAGCCAGGAGTTGCTGTGCCTCCTGCAACTTAGAGGCCAACTGGTCGATTGCGATGGTGCCTTTCTCCATCTCAGCAGCCAACGCTTCCAGGCGTTCCATCGCCTCTTCGTATGTCAATTCTTTTTTCATCATTTACAAATAACTAAAAGGTTGTTTTACCAGCTAACGGTACGGGAGCCGTCCTCATTGGTCGTGATATGAACGCGCACGGCGGTGTCGAGAAGTAGGTCCTCGATGAGCTCCGGCCACTCGATGAAACAGAGGTTTCCGCTATAGAGATAATCCTCAAAGCCCATATCATAAGCTTCCTCCAGACGCTTGATGCGGTAGAAATCGAAATGGAATATTTTATTGATTGATGATTGATGATTGATGATTGATGATTGATGACTGATGACTGATGATTGATGATTGATGACTGATGATTGGTGATTGATGACTGAGGACTGAGGATTGATGACTGAGGATTGATGATTGATGACTGAGGATTGGGGATTGAGGATTGAGGTTTGCTCCTTGTATTCATCATTCATCATTCGAAAATCATCATTGATTACGTACTCATTGACGATGGCGAAGGTGGGCGAAGTGACAGGCTCCCGGACTCCCAGCTCTTCGCAGATGGCGCGGATGAACGTTGTCTTCCCTGCACCCATGGAACCATAGAACGCGATGACCTTATGCTCGCCGATGGCGTCGATGAATTCGCGCGCGGCAGACGTTATATCTTCTAAACTATTTATCTGTATCTGCATTTCACATTAAACTTTAAACCTTAAACTTTCAACTATCGTCTCTTCGGCGTGAGTTCCACGAGCGGAATCAACATCTCCTCCATCGATATGCCGCCATGTTGGAAGGTGTCGCGATAGTAGCTGACATAGTAATTATAGTTGTTGGGATAGGCAAAGAACGAATCGCCACGGGCAAAGATATAGCGCGTGGAGAGGTTGGGCGCTGGCAGCTGGGCGCGATGGGGATCGGTGATTTCAAAGACCTCCTTGGGATTGTAGTCGAGGTTCTTGCCCAGCTTGTAGCGCAAATTGGTATTAGTGTTCTTGTCGCCTTTCACCCGCACGGGCGAACTGCATCGGATGCTGCCGTGATCGGTCGTGAGGATGATGCGATAGTCCGACGATGCCAACGCACGGAAGAGCTCGCCCACAGGCGAATGACGGAACCAGCTCTGGGTGATGCTACGGTAAGCCGCTTCGTTGCTGGCCAGTTCCCGAACCATTCGGCTTTCGGTACGGGCATGGGAGAGCATATCGATAAAGTTCAGCACACACACATTGACATCGTTTTTCGCCAGTTGCGGCAGCTTCTGCACCAACCGCTCAGCAGCCGCTGAATCATTAATCTTATTATAGGAGAAGGTGTGCTGGCGGCGATAGCGCTTGAAGAGCGTCTCTATGAGCGGTGCTTCGTTGAGGTTCTTACCCTCTTCGCTGTCTTCATCCACCCACAGGTCTGGGAACATCTCTGCAATGATGTTGGGCATCAGCCCCGAGAAGATGGCGTTGCGCGCATACTGCGTGGCGGTGGGGAGGATGCTGCAATAAAGATCCTCGTCGATATGGAAGAGGTCGGCAATCTCGTTCATGATCACCCGCCACTGGTCGAAACGGAAGTTATCGATGACGATGAGGAACACCTTCTCGCTATTGTCCAAAGCAGGGAATACGCGACGTTTGAAAACATCGGGACTCATGACGTCAGGTCGACCTGAAGTCTCGGGATGCGCAATCCAATCGAGGTAGTTTTTCTCGATGAAACGGGCAAAACGGAGATTTCCCTCACTCTTCTGCATGGCCAGCATCTCCTTCATGGCGCTGTCGGTTTCGGAGAGCTGTAGCTCCCAATTCACAAGCCGCCGATAGACCTCCTTCCAGTCGTCCATCGTGCTGGCATCATCGATGAGCATACTCATCTTGCCGAATTCCTGTTGGTAGGCTGTCTGGGCTTGCTCGGTCACGATCTCACGACGATGGATATTCTTCTTCAGCGTCAGCAGGATCTGCGTCGGATTCACGGGTTTGATGAGGTAGTCAGCAATCTGGCGCCCGATGGCCTGATCCATGATATCCTCCTCCTCGTTCTTCGTCACCATCACCACCGGGGTGGTAGGCGTTATTTCCTTGATGCGCTGGAGTGTTTCCAAGCCGTTCAATCCCGGCATATTCTCGTCGAGAAGAATCAGGTCGTAAGTATTCTGCCGACAGCAGTCGAGAGCATCATAGCCGTTCGTCGTCTGATCCACGGCATACCCTTTCTTTTCCAAGAAGATGATATGAGCTTTCAGCAACTCTATCTCATCGTCAATCCATAGAAGTTTATATTCTGCCATATCTTATTGATTCATTATTCACATTTCAATTCAATTCTCCCACTAATACAGCCAATCCTCATCATCATCTTCTTCCTCGACTTCCTCCTCCTCTTCTTCCTCATTTTCGCCGGTTCCAACGGTGTTTTCCTGCCCAACGGGCACATCGTCGATATCCTTGGGGAAGTCATGGTCAGGATCGTCGAGAATCATATCCTCAGGCAGTTCCAGCGGCGAGAGTTCAGCATCGTAGAATTCAGCATATTCATCGTAGCTGTAGCGAGTTCCCAACAGCTTCAGGTTGGATTCACTGATGAGAATGGCACGGATGCCCTCCAAGCGCTCGCGCATATGGGCATCGGAATAGAGCAACTGGGCATAGGCGTGCACCTCGTCATAGCTCTGGAAGCCTGACACGCGCAGCTGAGTAATCACACCAGCCGACACTATTTCAATGTCGAAGTTACGGGCCATGAACGATGTGAAATTGTAACGGGCCACCTCGAAGAGCAGCTGGTCCTCATCGAGTTCACCCGTGGGGTATGCCAACACAAAGACAAACGGCACTAGCGGATCGGCCTTCAGCGTATCAGCCGATGCGTTGTCACCGTCCATAGCCAGGCTACGGTTGCTCCAGATGGTGGAAGCATCCCATTTATCGGTCATGAGCAGACGGCCCTCCTGCACACCTTTGACGATGGCTTGCGCCATCTCGGCAATCTCATCCTTGCTGTATTTCTCTGCCACCTGCTTCATCTCGATGAGGAACGAGTCGCGATGACCCGTATAGAGCTGTGTCATTGCATGTACAAACAGGAACTTGCCGCGATGGGCGCCCTCCGGGAAGTCGGCGGTACTCTCCTGAAAGTTCTCGTTGACAGCCCAATAGTTACCCTGCTTATAAGCATCGTAGGTCTGGGCATAAAGCGTGTCCTCCAGATGCTTGCCATGCTGTGCCAGTTCCAGGAAACGCGGGTTGGTGATGACCTTCGTCGGTTCGCTTTCCGGATAATACTCGCTCAGGAGCTGGAGGTAATACTGCTGCATCGCCTCATCATCACGGCGCAAGGCCAACAGGAAGAGGTGGTAATAGACATCGTCCATCTGCCCGAACTCGGGGAACTGGTTGACCAGTCGTGTCAGCGTCTTTTCGGCCAACGAGAAGTTACCGATGCGGTCCATCTCCAGAACGCCTCCGTGGTAGAGGCCGTCCTGTATCAATTGGTTCGATGCTTCCAGTTGTTCCTCCGTGAAAGGGATCTGCTTGAGGTAGTATTCACGCTGGTGCGGGTCGTTCTCCAACGAGTCCTTCAGCAGCTGTTCCTCCTCGCTGAGCTCGCCATCTTCGCCCATTTCATCGGCCAATGCAGCCAAGCTGTCCTCAGCAGCATAGTCATAGCCCTCGTTGGAATCGTTGCCAAAGGCCGCCTGCTTGGAGCTACGGCGCCAGTTGTCCTCATTCGGACGGTTGCCCCACCGGCGCTGGAAGGTTTGCTTACCCTGCGCCACGGTCTGTGACATATAGAAATAGAACTTGGTCTGCTGAGAACCACGTCGTACGGCTCCCACCTGTCCCGAGCCCGTCGTGGGCTGTAGTGTCTTGGGTGTCGTGCTGGACATAGACCTTTCAAACTCTTTCTTCTCCTGTTCCTTCTCCTTCTTCTTCAGGTCAGAGATGATTCGGTCGATGACGGCCAGATACTCCTTTTCCGGCATCTTGGCCAGCACCTGTAGGCTGTCCTGAAGCTTGACATCCGAGAGGTGGGGTTCTATCTCGGTCAGTATCTTGCTGCGACGCTCCACCTCCTTGTAATCCTTGTTTTCCTTGTCCATCAGCCCCACGAGCTGGTTGTAACAGTCGGTGGCATCGATATAATTCTCACGTTCCCAGAACAGTTCGCCCAGTCGCTGCAACACCATCGCCTTGGCAAAGCCATTCTGCGTACTCTCCTCAATACCCTTGCGCCAGGCATCGATGGTACGCAGCGTGTCACGGTTTGCCAGATGGATATTACCGATGGCAAAATAGATACGGTCGAGATAGTCAGCGTTGTTGGGGTTCTTGGTCATGCGCTTGAGCTTACGCACCATCGCACGCCCCTGCCCATCGGCCATCACCTCGGTCTGCAGGATGCGGGCGTTGAAGGCCAGCTCGTAAGGCGGATTCAGCCGCACACATTTCTTCAAAGCCTTATAAGCCGCCTGCTTATCGCCTGCCAGCTGACCAATCTGCCCAAGCAGGTAGTAGAGGCGTGCACGCTGGAAACGGCTCTTGGTGTTCTTAGCGGTAGCCGTCAGGGGAGCCACAGCCTCAGCATACTGTTCCGTAGCCACATAATAAGCAGCCCGTGAGGCATCGGTTTCCCGCTGTCCCTGACGTGTAATACTGTCGCGACGGATTTTGTTGAAGACATCCTCGGCATCGTATGGCCAGTCCAGCAGCACATAGCAACGCGCCAGCTTGGCACGCGCCACGCTGGCCACACGGGGCTGGTCGGCATAGAGGCGGAGGATATAGTGGTAGCTGGCAGCAGCCTCGATGAAATCGCCCTGTTGGAACTGTGCATCGGCAAACATCAGCCAAGCATGACGCAGATAGGGGTTGAACTCCTTGCGGGCGAAATAGGCTTTCTGCTTGTCGGTCATGCGCCCCGACGGTTTCTTGGGCTTGCGCTTGATGCTGTGTTTCTTGATAGCCTTCTGGCATTTCTCGATAGCCGTCTCGAAGCTACCCTTGCCAAGTCCTGCCGTCTTCTTGTCCACCACCATATACATGGGCAGCAAACCGGTGTAGTTATCGACATGACCTTTTTCCTGAGCTTCGACACCCTCTTCGAAAGCCACCTGAGCGTTGTAGAGCGTATTGAAATGGGCGGTGGTGGAATGGTAAAAACGCGTCAGCCCCGTGTTCTTTTTCGTGGAACACGAAGTCATCATTCCCAGCATCAAGAGAATGAGGAATACATAATATGTTCGCGCGCGCACTATCACTTCTTTAAATAAACGTCAGAGTCGCCTTTTTATTGCCAGATATTCACTTTTCATTCGTCAGCCAGCATTCTCGCTGAGCATCAACGCCTCGTCACGCACCCCCTCCGGCAGTTCGATGCCGCGTAGCTGTAGGCTCCGCAGCCAATCGCCCACCTCGCGGGTGAGGGTGGTATAGAGCACTTCGCGGAACTCCTCTTCCTCTACCTCGGTGTAGCTGTCAGCACGACGCCCCTTGAAGCGGTCGAGTTCCTCATCGTCGAAGAAGTCGATGGGCTCTGCGGCGGCCTTCATCAGCAACTCCTTCTCGCAGACAGCATGCTGACCACAACATACGAAGGCGTCCCCACCCTCCTGCTGATTGTTATTATTTTGATTCATTTCTTGTCTGGTAATTAACCCCTGTTTGTTTCAAATCTTCCCAATAGTTGGGATAGGATTTGCTCACCACCTCAGGATTGTTGATGTCGATGCTGCCAAGGACGAAAGCGGCGGGGGCAAAGGCCATCGCCATGCGGTGGTCCTCATAGGTGTCAATGGCTGTGCCAGGGAGAGGTTGCAGGTAAGGGATCTCACCGGCAGGCTGTGCCTTGGGACCCGCCCAACGCATCGTGCTGTCGCCCTCCACCTCCACACGAACACCTAGCTTTGCCAACTCCTTCTGCAAGGCAGCGATGCGGTCGGTCTCCTTGATGCGCAGACTCTGCAGGCCCGTGAAACAGAAGGCAATGCCTTTCAGAGCACAGCTGACGATGAGCGTCTGTGCCAGGTCTGGCGTCTTTGTGAAGTCCAGTTCAATCTGCTTCGGCACACGACCACGACGCGTGAGAACAGTCTTAGGTTCATGCTCCTCCCCCTCTATTGTTGCGGAAAGAACCGATAGGCGCTTGAAGATATTCTGTACGGCGCTATCACCCTGCAGGCTCTTATCGAAAAGCCCATTGAGCAGAGCCGTCGCACGGCGATCCTCGTTCAGCAACATCATCTCATACCAGTACGATGCGGCACTCCAGTCAGCCTCAACGGCATAAGGCGTAGGTTGATAAGGCTGCGCCTCCACCTGCAATATGTTGCGGCTCCTCCACTTAGCTTTGGCACCGTGTTCACGCATCATCGCAAGCGTCATATCAATATATGGACGGCTAATGATAGTACCTTTCAGGTGCAGGGTCAGTCCCCCTTGGAGCTTCGGCGCTATCATCAGCAAGGCAGAGATATACTGTGAACTCACGTTGCCTGCCAACTCTATCTCACCGCCTCGCAGCATGTTCCCCGTGATGACTAATGGCGGAAAGCCCTCCTCGCCAGCGTATTCTATCTGTGCTCCTAACTGGCGCAATGCCTCCACGAGCACGCCGATGGGACGATGCAGCATCCTCTCAGAACCTGTGATGGTATGTGTACCAGGGCTCACGGTCAGCAACGCCGTCAGAAAACGCATAGCCGTACCGGCAGCCCCGACATTCACGACCGGCGGCAACATGCAGTCGGCACCTTCGCGCCGCTCAACGTCCAACAGAAACAATGCATCCATCATCACTGCGGTGTCATCGCAGTCCGACACATTTCTTAGCAGTCCCGGAAGACCACCGCTCAGGGCGTTCAGCATCAGCGCTCTGTTGCTAATACTTTTGCTTGCAGGCAAGCGCACGTCAGCGTGCCATTTCTCAGGTTTTAGTATGCGATATGTCATTTCTTGACAATTATATGCGAGAAATCCGCGACAAAAGTATGAAAAAGTTTGCACGTATCAAAAAAAACGCCTACCTTTGCACCCGCAAAACGAAAAAGATGCATTCTTTCACGTTTTCACCCAAGTTTCGGGATGTAGCTCAGTCCGGTTAGAGTACGCGTCTGGGGGGCGTGGGGTCGCTAGTTCGAATCTAGTCATCCCGACAACGAGAGTAAGGCTGAAAATCAACAGGTTTTCAGCTTTACTCTTTTTCATAGGATATTCTCCTGTTTCTATGGTTGACGTGCTGGTTGACGCGAAAAGTCAACCAAGAAGTCAACCAAAGTATGGAAGCAACAATTACTGTAATCTGCAACAAGTTCAAAATCCTTAGGAATGGCGAATGCCCAATAATGGTAAGAGTCGCCAAAGACGGTAAAAGATCTTTGAAAAGTTTGGGAGTCTCGATAAACCCTGTTTATTGGGACTTCAAGAAAAACTGTCCAAAGAAGAACTGCCCTAATAGAGCAGAACTGATGAAGCTAATATCGCAGACCTTATCTAAGTATCAAGGTCGGGCGATTGAAGCCAAATCGAAAGGAGAAGATGTCAGTGTATTTTCTTTAATAGAAGAAAAGAATCAATTTGTATGCAGAATATATGTTGATGACTTTCTTTCTAAAAAGTTCATCATGTCGCAAAGGTACACATTTTTTATCTATTTATCTATAAAATCAAAAAATCTTGCGAAAATCCTTGTCTGCTTCCTACTTTATTCACTACTTTTGCAACAAGAATCGATAATAACACCTCATCAGAATGAAGAAAACAGCTTGTTTTGTGATTGCTTTCGTCTGCGCGCTGACGACGATGGCAGAAGACGGCAGCCGCCTATGGCTTAGGTATGAACGTGTGCAGAAAGCCTGCGTGACGGGCGTGGAATGTCTGGCGGCGAAGGAGCAGAAGATAATGAAGTGAAAAGTGAAAAGTTAGTGTCAGACAATATGAAACGTAAATTATTCACCTTGTTTGCTTTGCTGTGCGCTACGGCAGCATGGGCGCAGACCAACGTCTCTACAGACCAAGAGTTGCGTGCAGCATTACAAATCGACAACGTTGACATCAAAGTATGTGCTGACATCAACCTCAGCAACAGTACACTGGAAATTGTCGGCAACAGGACGGTAACCATCGACCTCGGTGGCTTCACGTTAGACCGTGGACTCAAGGCACGTGAATGGAACAACGGCGGTCAGGTCATCACCGTGCGCAACGGTGGTACGCTGAACCTGAGCAACGGTACGCTGAAAGGCGGCTGGGGCGGCGACGGCGGTGGTCTTCTTAACGAAACAGGAGGTACTGCTAATCTGACAAATGTCACTATTAACGGTTGCACGGGTGACGACCGTGGCGGCGGCATCTCGAATAAAGGTACGCTCAATATGACCGGCGGTGCGATCACCAATAACATCAGTCAGGATAAGACCGCTCCGGAAGGCGGCGGTGGTATCTTCAATGCCCAAAACTCTACGGCTACTCTCACCAACGTGACCATAACAGGCAATAAAGCACAAATAAAAGGCGGCGGTGGTATATGCAACTACGGCACGATGATGCTGGACGGCTGTACTGTCACCGGCAATACCTGCCAGCTCAACGGCGGCGGTATATGGACGGCTGCTAATGCAACGCTCAAGATGAAGGGTGTGAACACCGTCACCGGCAATAAATCGGCCGACAGATCCGGTGGGGTCAACAATGACCTTTTCCTCAAGACGAACGCCCTAATCACCGTCACGGGAAGCCTTGCTGGTAGTACGATCGGCATCGACATGGAAAGCGAATCCGGTGTCTTCACCAGCGGCTATAACACCCACAACAGCGGTGTTGATCCGGCGACTTTCTTCCTGCCGATGGTATCCGGAGTAATGGCAGTCACCCTTGACGGCAATGAGGCGAAATTAGCCTCCTCCCTTGCCGAAGGAGAATACTACTATATTGACCACTGGTGGGATCCGGACAACAAGAAAATCGTTTATCTGACCAAG
>Ga0310786_10006024_pt1 | contig 16275 bp, 15 predicted proteins | sample AusTroGonzalo_MG_FD_203881 | JGI IMG/M metagenome (GOLD analysis project Ga0310786, IMG submission 203881) | Bovine rumen microbial communities from tropical cattle in Woodstock, Queensland, Australia - Gonzalo_03 (v2) (version 2) | ecosystem: Host-associated > Mammals > Digestive system >... | reverse complement strand
TAATGGCATTTATAGCTTCAGTGATCTTCCTTATCCGTCCCGGAAAGATCTTTGAGAACCCGGGCATGACCGCGGTCGCAGTCATGTTCTTCTACGGAGTACTTATCTATTCAGCCGTCATCAACAAGGAGATCACATCTTTCTATTACAACACGAGATACATGGTGCCTTATATCGCGATCTCGGTCCTCTTCGTCAATTCCATGATGAAGGATCTTAACAAGGCGGTGGTGATCCCATGCTGCGCGGCGGGTCTTTGCCTTTTTATTCCCGCTAACATCAACCTCCTCACGCAAAGAGACGATACGATGGTCGACTGGAGCACGGTAAGAGACATAACAACTCTTATAGGCGAGAACGACCGCGTGATCGTGGCAGAAACTGTAGAAAGGCAGTTCTGGATCCCTGTTAAGACAATAAGCGGTGCGAAGGTCTATCCTGTCTTTACCGACGATCTTTTTGCTGAAGCGGATGCTCTGACGAATCAGAACGGGGAAGTCTATATAATCAACAACAGACCTTTCTATGAGGATGAGCAGATGGAGGAATTGAGCCTTGTCTATCACGACACATTCACGTGTGTCGGTGATGATCACCCGAAGACGTCATTTATATCCTTATATCCGCTCAAGTTCGACACATACGAAGACGAGGTCTATATCTACAGATATTCCTACAAAGACCACAGGGAATACCCGATAATCTATTCTTACGACAGCTACACGGGTCTTGCGGGTTCCGAGCATGAGTATGCCTGGACAGGCGCGGATGAGGTCATGTTAAACTGTGAGCTCTTCACAAGGGACTACAAGATGACCGTTGATCTGAGAGATATTATCCCGTTCGATAAGATAACGGGCGGAAGTCTTGACGTGGATGTTTTCGCGAACGGTGAATATGTTGATACCGTGAAGATCGAAGCGGGATATCATAACGACGGATTCTCGGTATGGATACCGAAGGACCTTCTCAATGACGGTTCCAATGTGATAAGCTTCAGGTCGGATCTTTGGGACGCTTCGGTAAACAATCCGGATGACGGCCGTAAGATCGGCTTTGCGATAGAAAACGTAATATTTGATTCGGAGGGGAATACATGATAAAAGCAATACTTACGATCGATGACGCGCCGCAGAACAATACAAAGGCGATCGTTGACTATCTCTGTTCGAAGAACATCATGGCAGTCTTTTTTGCTATAGGCGACCTGCTCGACAAGAATCCCGAGAACGCGCTCTATGCGATCTCGAAGGGCTTTGTTATCGGGAATCACACATATACCCATCCGAAGATGAGCGAACTTACTTATGAGGAAGCCGTAGAAGAGATCGAGAAATGTGAGAGATCCCTTAACGCAGTATATGAGAAGGCCGGAGTCGAAAGGCCCGTCAAGCTCTTCAGATTTCCGTATCTCGATTCCAGAAAAGATATCAACGATTATCTCGTGTCAAAAGGCTTCAAGAAGATCGATGATTCTAACGTAAACAGCAAGAGCTATATAAAATCCGGATGTAAAGACGAGATACATGTCAGCGTCAGTTTTGATTGTGAGGAATATCTCCTTCGCCCGGGAAATACGATGACGTTTGATGAGATAACGGATAAGATCGACAGGGTCTTCGGTTCAAAAGGTTCACCCGCCATTAAGAGAATGCTCCGCCCTATACTTGTAAACAGAACGTATATAATCCTTACTCATTCGCATGATGAGACAGAAGAGATGGAGAGTGAATACTGGAGAAAGATCGTCGAGCGGGTCGAAGCAAACGGTGCGGTATTCATCGATCCGAAGTTTGTCGGCCTTCATGCCTGAACCTGTTCGGCGTCATCCCAGTGATCTTTGAGAACTGACGGCAGAAATGCTCGGTACTTTTATACCCGCACATCTCGGCGATCTGTGCGATCGACCTTGATGTGTATCTGAGCCTGTCTTTGGCAAGCCTGATCCGCGCATTGATAACATCGTCCATAGCGCTTATTCCGAAGGTGCTCTTATACAGGGTCTGAAACCTCGTCCTTCCGAGGTTTAATCGTCCTGCCATTATATCGACGTTCCATGTCAGTTCGGGATGGAGCATCATGTCTCGGCGAAGAGAAGTCAGTTCATGGTGATAAGGTTTACTCAGGATATCGATATTATCATCGGACAACTTGGCAAACAGCACCTTAAAGAGGTTCAACATCTCGGGATCGTCCGTCTCCTTATTTGTATTGCTTTCCCAGGCGATCAGCTTAAAGAGATTATGTACGAAGTCGGGATCGGCCGGCGAAAAAGGTACATTAGTGATCGGGAAGCTCTCGATAAATTCTTCGTCCGTATCAAATCTGATCCAGTCGTTCTTATAGGGTTCGTTAGGTAGCGAACTGTAGTATTTCCTGTGACCCGGGGTAAAGAGGATGACCGATCGGGAAGGATATCTGCGGAGCTTGTTGTCCACCCAGAATAAGGCGGGAGTATGAGTATATAGTATCTGATAACTGTCAAAGCCCGCCTTGCCCTGGTCGGTATCGTAGACGAGTCCGTTATCGTGCTGGTAGCTGTATCCCGAATATAAAACGTTGATCATGGATCTTAACACCCCTTTTCGAAAATATGCACAAAAAAGCAATCACATAATTAGATTTTGTACTGCAATCTGCATTTTGTAAAGAGAATGATTGAACAATAGATCAATTTCTTTGCATTATAGTTCATTGTTGCCCATATATTCTATTGTTATATTCAATTCATCAAAAATGAAAGGGGGATACGACTTATGAGTACTTTGGTCAGAGACATGACTAAGGGTAATACCACCAAGCTCCTTCTGGAGTTTTCCTTACCTATGCTCGTAGGTAATATCTTCCAGCAGCTCTATAATCTTGCCGATTCGGCGATCGTCGGTCGCTTTGTGGGAGCAGGTGCTCTTGCAGCGGTAGGATCTACGGGGTCTCTTTCATTTTTATTCTTCTCGTTTTGCATCGGAGTAGCAAACGGCGGCGGTATCACCGCATCCAAATACTTCGGTGCCAAGGATGAACAAAGGGTCAAGAAGGTCATTGTCAACAGCGCATATATGATGCTCATAGCCTCGCTTCTGATGGCTGTTTTGGGATTTGTTCTATCAGCCCCGATACTTCGACTCCTCGACACACCAAACGACATTATAACACTTTCAACACAATACCTGAGGATCATGTGTCTGGGTATTCCTCTCGTAGGAATGTACAATTATGCTTCCGCTATGCTCCGCGCATTGGGAGATTCCAAGACCCCCCTTATTTTCCTGCTCGTATCGTGCATTGTTAACATTGTCCTGGACCTGTTGTTCGTCTGTGTTCTCAAAACAGGCGTATTCGGAGCTGCGGTCGCAACGCTCATTGCCCAGTTCCTCTCGGGGATCGGCTGCCTGTTCTTTGCATATATGAAGAATGAATATTTTAAGATCGGCAGATCTCTTTTAAGACCCGATCTCCCTATCATAAAGGAATGCTTCAGGATGGGCTCCATGCTCGCCCTCCAGATGTCCCTCATCGCCGTATCCTGTATCGCTCTCCAGCGTTACGTAAACGGCTTCGGTTCCATGACCGTCGCGGCTTTTACCGCAACGGGAAGGATGGAGCAGATCGTTCAGCAGCCTTACGGCTCGCTCGGCATGGCTCTGTCAACCCACGCAGGTCAGAACCTCGGAGCCCAAAAGTACAAAAGGATCAGGGAAGGGTACAGGAAGGGCATGCTCCTCGCCGGAATCTTCTCACTTATCATGCTCCCGCTGGTACAGCTATTCGGAGAGAACCTGATGAGCCTTTTCGTAAAGGAACAGGAGATCATAGTTATGGGCGCCAAAGCATTAAAGATCACCAGCATATTCTACTTTGCCCTCGGCACGATCTACGTCTGCAGGGGCGTACTTAACGGAATAGGTGATGCGGGCTTTGCCCTTATAAACGGAGTAGTCGAAGTAATAGGCCGTGTAGCTTTTCCTGTGCTTCTCACGCTCTTCCCCGTTATAGGTGTTTGGGGGATATGGCTCTCGGCAGGTCTTACCTGGCTTCTGAGCGGAGTGTTCGCACTCATACGTTACTTAGTCAAGATCCGGAGCTTTGATCCGTCGCACATACTCACCGCTGCGCCCCGTGATATCCCGCTCCGCTGTCTCAATAAGAAAGCCTCATGATCATTTCAGGTAGGTGCCCCGGAAACTTCAGGTCCGGGGCACTTTTTTACTTTCTCTCCTCTCCGGGAAGGATACAAGTCTCTGTTATTGACCACCTTGCTGTGGTATCATAATGTAAGTATTTTTGAGGGGGCTTTATATATGAGCAAGATTAATGATTTTTTGAACGCGGCGGGCGTATTCTTCCTGGCTACCGTTGACGGAGATCAGCCTAAGATCAGACCCTTGGGACTTCACCTTGAGATGGACGGAGAAGAGCTTTTCGGCATCGGGGATTTTAAGAATGTCTACAGACAGATGGTCAAAAATCCCAAGGTAGAGATCGTAGCAAGTAAGCCTGACGGCCACTGGATGCGCTATACGGGAACTGCTGTTTTCGAGCAGGATGAGAAGTATGCGAATGCGGCGCTTGAGGCTATGCCGCACCTGAAGTCGATCTATAACGAACAGACCGGAAACAAGATGATGATGTTCCACCTTGAGAACGCAACCTGTGTCGATATTGCGGTGATGGGCGACGGAGAGAGTCTGATCTGATGGCCAAGTGCGATTACTGTGTCTTCTATAATTATGATGAATTCACAGGCGAGTATGTCTGTGATGCCAACATTGATGAAGATGACATAGAGCGGATGATGTACAAGGGTACCAAGGATTGTCCGTTTTTCAGAGACGGCGATGAATATAAGACTGTTCGGCATCAGATATAAAGTGCAAAAATCTGATATTTAATTCAATACATTTTTACACAAATCCGTAAAAAGCATAATTGACCATACAAATACTAGAATTTGTCGGTATGAGCCGGGCGGTCGAAAAGATATAGTTATGTTATTAATATTGCAGACAGCAATATAATTTTTTGGAGGTTAGTATGAAAAAAGTGTTTTTACGTGTTGCAGGGGCAGCACTTGCATCCGTCATGGTACTTTCCATGTTCGGTTGTAACAAGGATACAGAAGATACATCTACTGTAGATACCTCTGCAACGGAAAGTTCCGCCGAACCGACAGAAACGACGGAAGAGAAGAAGGGTTGGACGATGCCTACTGCCGACAACTCCGTAAGCGCTGAGGGCAACATTATCGTTAACGGTTTCTTTGATGATGCCGATACGATCATGTGGACTATCGAGAGCGGAGCTCCGATCTCCCAGGGCAACGATGCTGCCGAAGCTTATGAGGCTTATCCTAATTACGGTATCATCGACAGAGATCCCGCAACCTCATCCCCTTATGACTGCTTCGCACAGGACATCACTGCCGTAGTACAGAGCGGTGTAACGTATAACTACGAGTTCTATGCAAAGCTTTCCGCTGATTACGAGGGTGCTCCTGATAACCAGCGTCAGATCGATTTTGCTCCTTACCTCACGGTTGACGGACAGACAAGTTACCTCGGTTCTTATTCTTCTGAGATCACGGGTCTTTCGAGCCAGTCTCTCGAGCCGGGCGTATGGACAAGATTTGCAGGTACATTTACTCCTTCATGGAGCGGTAACCTTGACAAGGCCGTTATCCGTATCATCGAGCAGGGTACAGATTACGGCAGCGGCGATTGCGTTAAGGGCGATTACTACATCGCAGGCGTGATCCTCGCTCCTGATTCTGCAGTAGAAGACTTAGGTCCTGCTGAAGTACAGACAGATATCCCTGATCTTTATACTCTCATGGCTTCCAAGGACGGTATCGGTGACGATGCTATCTGCGGTGTTTCCATCGTACAGTCCGAGCTTTCCGATGAGCTTTTGATGCAGCTCGTTACAAAGCACTTCAATGCTATTACGATCGGTAACGAACTTAAGCCTGATGCTATGTTCGGTTATAACAATCACGAAGTAGCTGCTCTTGAGGAAGTCGAGTTCAACGGCGAGAAGATGACAGTACCTGTACTCGATCACTCCCGTGCAGATGCTATCCTTGATGCTATCCTTGCATGGAATGAAGCAAATCCGGATCACCAGATCAAGGTAAGAGGCCACGTTCTCGTATGGCACTCACAGACACCTGAGTGGTTCTTCCACGAAGATTATGATGCTTCCAAGGCTTATGTTTCCAAGGAAGAAATGGATAAGCGTCTTGAATGGTATATTTCCGCAATGCTTACATATTACACGGGTTCCGGCAGCAAGTACGAAGGTCTCTTCTATGGCTGGGACGTTGTAAACGAAGCGATCAGTGATGCTACAAACACATACAGAACTGATGAGGAAGCCGGCGGAGAGCTTACTGACGATACACACGGCAGCAAGTCTTCCTGGTGGAAGGTATATCAGAGCAACGAGTACATCATCAATGCTTTCAAATATGCCAACAAGTACGCTCCTGCTTCTTTGGAACTCTACTACAATGATTATAACGAGTGCAATTCCAAGAAGTGCGAGGGTATCGTACAGCTCATCAAGGACGTTAAGGCTGCTGACGGAACACGTATCGACGGTTTCGGAATGCAGGGTCACTACACTGTAAATGCTCCTTCCGTAAGTCAGTTTGAGGCTTGTGCAAGAGAGTATGCCAAGGTCGTAGATAAGGTTATGCTCACAGAGCTTGACGTTAAGACAAGTGCAGGCTTTGACGGAAGTGCTGAGATGCTTCCTGATGAATTGAACCGTCAGGGTGTATACCTCAACCAGATCTATGAAGTATGTAAGACACTCGATGCAGAAGACGGTATCGATTTCTCCGGTATCACGGTATGGGGCGTTATCGACCCTAACTCTTGGCTCCAGTCCTCCAGCAATGTCGGAGGCGGCGCTAACGGACTTCTCGCTCAGTATCCTCTCCTCTTCGACGGAAGATATCAGGCTAAGCTCTCTTATTGGGCATTTGTAGATGCTTCCAAGCTCGACTTCGATATCAAGACAGTTGAGCGTCCTTCCATGGATGTTAAGAAAGGAACAGTTACTGTTGACGCAGAGATCGACGATGCATGGGCAAATGCAGAGGAAGTACCTCTCGAGATCGTTCTCGGTGCTGAGTGCGAAGGTACCGCTAAGCTCCTCTGGGATGAGAACAACCTCTATGTTCTCTTCACGGTCAAGGATTCCGTTTTGAACAAGGATAACGAGAATGCTTGGGAGCAGGATTCCATCGAAGTATTCATCGATGAGAACAACAGCAAGGCAGGCGGATATGAGCCTGACGACAAGCAGTACCGTGTAAGCTACGAGAACTTCCTCAGCTTCAACGGTGACAAGTGTCTCGAAGAGAACATGAAGTCTGCTGTTAAGGTAACAGATGACGGATATATCGTAGAGGCATCGTTCAAGTGGACAGATATCACTCCTGCTGAGGGAGATGCTGTCGGACTTGAGCTCCAGGTCAACGATGCAAGTGCCGAGGGCACACGTTCCGGTACTATCAGCTGGGCTGATACAACGGGAACAGGTTACATGAATCCTGAGGTATTCGGTACGATCAATCTTGTAGGTTGATAAGTAGGAAATAATAACAGGTGCTCCGGTCATCCGGAGCACTTTTTTATGCCTTAAAACGTAAATACCCGATCCGATGGAAGCTATCTTCGGATATTTATAGTACAATCATTCATAATAAAGAACAGGAGATCGATAATATGGCCAGGATTCTTTGCTTTGGAGATTCACTTACATGGGGCTTCGACCCGGTTAAAAGATGCAGGATGGAGGAAAACGAGAGATGGACCGGTGTTCTTCAGGCTTTGCTCGGATCTGATCATAAGGTGATCGAGGAGGGTCAGAACGGAAGGACGATCGCGACCGATGATCCTGCCGAAGGAGAGAAGAACGGCCTTAAATACGTGATCCCCTGCCTGGAGAGCCAAAGCCCTCTGGACATAATGATACTGATGCTCGGAAGTAATGATCTTAAGCTCAAGTTCAATTACTGTGCGATGGATATAGCAGGCGAGATGCAGATAATGCTCGAGAAGATCCAGACTCATAACAGATACCGCATGGGCGGTAAGATGAAGATACTTCTCATAGCTCCTCCTGTCGTAGGCGGAACGGGATTTGGAACATGGCTCGATGAGTGCTTCGATTTCAAAAGGACCCCTTCGATATGTAAGGATATTCCGGTGTGGTATGAGAAACTCGCATCAATGTATGACTGCGCATTTCTGGACGCATCGAAGATCGTCGTTCCGAGCGAAGCTGACGGAACGCATCTTGATCCGAAGGAACAGATCAAGCTCGGTAATGCGGTTTATGAGAAGATAAGAAGTGAAGGATGGATCTGATCACGACCAGATGTCATGACCTTTGTCTGAACCGACTTCAAAATTATACTTAACGATCCCGAGATCGACCTTGGTATTAAATCCGAGACCTGCTTTTGCCTTGACCTTATCGTCGAGGAGCAAAAGCTTGAACTTCTGCTGGTTAAGCGCCGTAGGGGCAAGAAGAGCTGCGTCTATACCTTCCTTAAACCAATCCGGTGAATCCTTGTCGATATTACTTACATCTTCAGGCTTCTTGGATTTTCTTTCCTGACCCTGATCGATCCCGTAACCGATGCAGATGACGATAACGATCTTTTCTCCCTGACCGATCTTAAAAGCGCTCGGCACCTTTGAGTATGTCATCGCTACCCAGCAGGTATTAAGTCCGAGAGTCTGCGCGTAAAGAACGATCTTCTGACCGTAGTAACCTGCATCTTCTTCAAGTGTCTCGGATTTCTTGCCGACGATGGCGACATAATTTGTAACTCCGGAGAAATTTCCGTAATGGGCGAGCGTGCCTGAGAAAGCACGCGGCTCATTTTTTACCAGCTGGATATGAAGACCGCTTTCCGTATTGACTTCCGTTATGAAGCATTCCAATTTGGTAACGATGTCTTCGCCCAGTTCTTTTTCCTCATACTGTCTTACTGAGTGTCTGAGTTTGACGGCTTCCTTTAGGTTCATTTTTCTCACCTCCGATACAATTTTATAACGTGGGGGTGTTCAAGTTCAATAGCAAAGCGGTAAAGGTTTTGTGGCGAAACGGTAAACTGGTCAATGTAGTTAGCATATGACAACCGACAAAAAACTTATAAAAATACTTGTTGACAAATAGAATATGTCTTGCTACAATAACCGTGGTTAGCGAAGGCTAACCAATGAACGGCGTCACATACCGGTCATTACAAAAGGACATATACTGCTAACAGATAACGCCATAGACATGATGCAGACCAAGACTCACTTCCTCGTGATCGGAAAAGATCACTGTATGTCCTTTAAAGGGGATATCCCCTCCAAGAATGTTACTTATAAACCGTTAAGAGCCGTGATGATCAAAGTCACGGCTTTTAATGTGGAAGTTCGCAAAAGAATATGAATGAAAAATGACTAAAATACTAGTATGCAAAAGGAGAAAAACATATTAAAATGTTAATATTGTAATACTGAAATGAAAATCAACTTACGGAGGATATATTATGTATCTGATCAAGAGAAAGGTCGATCTTCATCCGATGATCTTCCTCATGGATGTAGTAGCTCCCAGAACAGCCAAGTATTGTGAACCGGGTCAGTTCGTCATCGTAAAGATCGATGAGAAGGGAGAGAGGATCCCTCTTACTATCTGTGACTATAACAGAGAGGAAGGGACCGTAACGATCGTTGTTCAGAAAGTCGGTGCGAGCACGACAAGAATGGGTGATATGAAAGAGGGCGATTATTTCATGGATTTTGCCGGCCCTCTGGGTAATCCGTCCGAACTTGTTACGGATGATATAGAAGAAGTCAGAAAAAAGAAGATTCTCTTTGTCGGCGGCGGACTCGGTACCGCGCCCGTATATCCTCAGGTCAAGTGGCTTCATGAGCACGGCATTGATGCCGACGTTATAATCGGCGCCAAGAATAAGGATCTCGTCATCCTCGAAAAAGAGATGAAGGAAGTATCAGGTAATCTCTATATCACGACTGACGACGGTTCCTACGGCAGGAAAGGACTTGTAACCGAAGTCATAAAAGATCTCGTTGAAAACGAGGGAAAGAAATATGATCTTTGTATCTCGATAGGTCCTATGATCATGATGAAATTCTGTGTCCTCACGACAAAGAAATACAATATCCCGACCGTTGTCAGCATGAACCCGATAATGGTCGACGGAACGGGCATGTGCGGTGCCTGCAGGCTCACCATAGGTGACGAAGTAAAATTCGCGTGCATAGACGGTCCTGAGTTTGACGGATTCCTTGTTGATTTTGATGAAGCGATGGACAGGATGAGACTTTATAAGACTGAAGAAGGAAGGGCTCTTCTTAAGCTCAAAGAGGGCGATACGCACCATGGCGGATGCGGACACTGCGGAGGTGATGAGAAATGATCAATGAAAGAGTCCCCATAAAGGAACAGGAACCTCTGGTAAGAGCCAGGAACTTTGATGAGGTCTGTCTCGGATATAATGACGAAGAAGCGGCACTGGAAGCTTCCAGATGTCTTAACTGCAAAAATCCCCAATGTGTTACGGGTTGTCCGGTAAATATCAATATCCCGGGCTTTATTACAAGGCTTAAAGAGAATGATATCGAAGGAGCATATGAAGTACTGTCGCTGTCCAGTTCTCTTCCTGCAGTATGCGGCAGAGTCTGTCCTCAGGAGACCCAGTGCGAGAGCAAGTGCATAAGAGGTATCAAGAGCGACGCGGTAGCTATCGGAAAACTCGAGAGATATGTTGCCGATAAGGCAAGGGAGAAGGGTATCAAGCCTCATAAGCTCTGTCCCGATAACGGTCATAAAGTTGCAATCGTCGGCTCAGGTCCTGCGGGCCTTACATGTGCGGGAGACTTAGCCAAGCTCGGATATGACGTGACCATTTTCGAGGCGCTTCATGAAGCAGGCGGAGTCCTGACATACGGTATCCCCGAGTTCAGGCTTCCGAAGGATACCGTGGTAAGATCAGAGATCGAGAACGTAAGATCCCTCGGCGTTAAGATCGAGACTGACGTAGTCGTAGGAAGATCCGTAACGGTTGACGAACTTATAGAAAGTGAAGGATTTGAAGCGGTATTCATCGGTTCGGGCGCAGGCCTTCCGATGTTCATGAAGATCCCGGGCGAGAATGCCAAGGGCGTCTTCTCCGCCAATGAATATCTGACCAGAAATAATCTCATGAAGGCATTCAGGGATGATTACGATACGCCTATCCTCAAGACGGGAAAGACTGTTGTCGTAGGCGGCGGAAACGTTGCAATGGATGCCGCAAGGACCGCACTCCGCCTGGGTTCGGAAGTTACCGTGGTTTATAGAAGGAGCGAGAAGGAACTTCCTGCAAGAGCAGAGGAAGTCCATCATGCAAAAGAAGAAGGAATCAGATTTGAGCTCCTCACTAACCCTGTGGAGATCCTTATGGATGATGACAAGTGTGTACGTGCGATCAAGTGTATCAGGATGGAATTAGGCGAGCCTGACGCATCGGGAAGAAGAAGGCCTGTGGCCGTTGAGGGTTCCGAATTTGAGATCGAGACCGATTCTGTCATCATGGCTCTCGGTACTTCGCCCAATCCTCTTATCGCGAAAACGACCGAAGGTCTTGAGACGAATCAGAAGAAATGCATCGTTGTTACCGAAGAGTCGGGCAAGACCACAAAGGAAGGCGTATACGCGGGCGGCGATGCCGTAACGGGAGCTGCCACCGTCATCCTTGCGATGGGAGCAGGTAAGAAGGCGGCTCAGGGTATCCACGAATACCTGAGCGGCAACAGCTGATGACCCGTAAAAATTGAAAGATGAGACTGATGCCTGGAATATCCGGGTATCAGTTTCTTTTTGTTTTCGAAAAAGATAAGTGTATTATAGGATACGGAAGATACAAGGGAGCTTATTGATGAAGAAGTCGGAAGTGATATTATGCCTGATCCTTTTTGCGGGTCTTTTGTGCGCATGCGAAGGCAGGGCGGAAGAACCCGTTACCGCGACCTCTTCTTCGACATCTTCCGTTACCTTATCCGCAACAATAACAGAAGAGACAGAGACTTCACTTGAAACGGTTCCTTCACCGACTCCGGTCCCTTCTCCTGTCTATGTGACCGAGAAGTATTCTGTAAACCCGGAAGGGGAGATCCTGACGGACGTAAAGAAGATCCGGGATGGTGAGCTCATATATGAAGCAGAATATTTCAGGAGCGGAAACGGCATCCAAAAGGAGATCATAAATGAATACGATCCTGACGGGCTCCTTATAAGTTCCGTAACGGTCCTGACCGTAAAAAAATATGATTACTATACCACTAAGGGATATACCGTATATGAATATGATACTGACGGATCTCTCATAAAGGAGATAACGGAGAACTGCGATGTGGATCCCGGGACATCTGAAGAGACATATAATTCCTGGACCTTAACGGAATACGGATATGACGATGACGGATACCTGATCTCAAAGAAGACAAAAGATTACATTACCGGAGCGTTGTTAAGTTCCGTCACATATGAAAACGACGGTAACGGAAATCAGGTCCGTGTCTTAAGTTCGGACGGAAACGAATACCTGTATGAATATGACTTCGAAAACAACGTGATCTCCTTTGTGAATAACGCGCCCGATCATTCAAATAAGACAACATATTCGTACAGTAACGGCCTTCTTTCATACAAGAAGGAATATATAGACGGATATCTGAGCTATGAATACTCGTATCAGTATGACGGCATAGGGAACCTGTCTGAGGTGACCGAAGTATCATATGACAGGACACATAAAGAGAGCTATACCAGTAAGTATTCCTATGAGTATGATGACTTAGGAAGGCTCATGAAGATCATAAATTCCGATAATCCCGAAAGCTATGAGGAGTATGTATATTACATCGAGTGACTTCTGTATTCCCTGCATTCGTCGACGTAGTAGCCGGCCGCTTTGGAAAGTTCGATCTCGCCTTCCTTATTGATCTTCTTTACCGCTTTCGCAGGACATCCGATGATAAGTGAATTATCTTCGAATACCTTGTTCTGCGTTACCACGGCGCCTGCGCCCACGACACAGTTCTTTCCTATCACGGCTCCGTTAAGTACAGTCGAGTTCATTCCGATGAGGGTATTATCCCCGATCCTGCAGCTGTGGAGCACGGCATTATGTCCGACGGTCACATTGTCACCGACATATATCGGCGAATCGATCTCGCAGTGGAGCGTGCAGTTATCCTGAATGCTCGTCCTCTTTCCGATCGTTATCGGAGCCATATCGCCCCTTATTACCGCCGAGAACCAGACTGATGATTCCTCTCCTATCTTCACGTCGCCTATGATGTCTGCCGACGGCGCAACATAACAGCTGTCAGAGATGACAGGAGATATTCCTTTGTAATCCATTATCATGTTATGACCTCTTTATACGAGTCTCGTGACTGTGATCAGTATTCCGGGACGTTTTTTTGTTTTTTCGACCAGGAAGCTCTTGATCGCTTCCCTGAACTGTCTCGAGTAAGCAAATGTCTCGAGATCCGTCTGATTGCTCCTGTCGGATGAAAGAAGGCTCATTGCCTTTGAACCGCATGCCCTGTGCATCTCTTCTTTCTCATCCTCGAAAATGAATCCCAGCGAATTTACCTGAGGAGGGCAGTACAGGTCACCCTTTCTGTCCAAAGTGATCGCTATCGCGATACATCCGTCTTCGCCGAGCATCCTTCTGTCGCTGAAGATCTTGTTTCCGATATCACTCGTGCTCGAACCGTCGATCAGAACTGCTGCTGCAGGGACATTGCCGTTGATCCTTGCCTTGTCCGGACGGACTTCAAGAACGTCACCGTTATTCATAATGAAGATGTTCTTTTCGCTCGTTCCGAGGGACTTTGCAAGCTCCTTGTGCTTATAGAGCATCCTGTATTCGCCGTGTACCGGGATAAAGAACTTTGGCTTAATAAGGCTGTGGAGGAGCTTTAATTCGTTCCTGTATGCGTGACCCGACACATGAACGTCGGCAAGGGACTCATATATAACGTGAGCGCCTCTTCTGAAGAGCTCATTTATGACCCTGTATATAGGCTTCTCGTTACCCGGTATCGGGTGAGCGGATATGATGACCGTATCGCCCGCCTGGATCTCGATGGACCTGTGCGACGCGAAGGCGATCCTCGACAGTGCGCTCATAGGCTCTGCCTGGGATCCGGTCGTCAATATGACGATCTCGTCGGGATCATAATTATCGAGTTCCGACGTGTCGATCAATGTGTCCGGCTTCATGCTGATATAGCCGAGGGAGTTTGCGACATTGAACGTATTGACCATGCTCCTGCCCGACAGGCAAACATGTCTTCCGTATTTCTCGGCAGCGGTAAAGATCTGCTGCATCCTGTGTACATGGCTCGAAAAAGTCGCGACGATTATCCTCCCGCGTGTCTCCTGGAAGATCCTCTGGAACGATTCGCCTACATGCATCTCGGAAGGGGAGACGCCCGGTATCTCAACGTTGGTGCTCTCACACATGAACAGTAGTACACCTTCTTTTCCGAGTTCTCCGAAGCGCTGGAGATTAATTGTCTTGCCGTTGATCGGGGTGTAATCAACCTTAAAGTCACCCGAGTGGATGATAAGACCCGCAGGTGTTCTGATCGCAAGAGCATAGGAGTCCGCGATCGAGTGGTTGACCCTTATAAATTCGACCCAGAAACTTGTCCCCGCCTTTACGAGGTCACCGTTCTTGCATGCGTTAAAGCCTATGCCCGACATCGTAACGCCCTTGTCAGCGAGCTTGTGCCTTACGAGCTCCACCGTAAGCTTGCCGCCGTATATAGGGCATTTGAGTTCGCTCAAAAAGTACGGAAGAGATCCGATATGGTCTTCGTGTCCGTGGGTAAGGAAGATACCGCGGAGCTTGGACTTGTTTTCGATAACATAGCTGAAATCCGGGATAACGGCATCAACGCCCGGCATGTTCTCTTCAGGGAATGCCATTCCGACATCGACGATGATCATGTCGTTTCCGTATTCGAAGCATGTCATGTTCTTTCCGATCTCACAAAGACCGCCGAGAGGGATTATCCTCAACGGGCCGGTCTTGCTCTTTGAGACCTTCTTTTTCTTAGGTTCCTTACGGGCAGAGTCTTTCTTCTTCGTGCTCTTCTTTTCCGTTAAGACCTTTTCTTCTTTTTTCTGTTCGTTCTTTTTCATATCAGTTAACTATATAAACCTCGCCTGATGTGGTTGAATATGATTCTCCAAGGTCGGCGTAGATATCGATGTGACTTCCTTTTACGCCTGAACCTTTATCTTCTACTGTGTAATATCCGTCTCCTCCGAGAGGATCGTTCGGGATATAGATGACTGTTCCCGCAGGGAATATGCTCCAGTCCGCCGCACATGTTACTCCTTCACAGCAGGTCGTTCCGGTAGCTGTCGACGTGCTGTACGTACCGTCTCCTCTCGGCTGAGGTCCGTAGAAAGTGATCTTGCATGAACCGTAATATGTCATTCCCTCTATCGGCTGATTGTCGGCAGGAGAAGGCATTGTCGGAGGCAAAGTCGCCTGTGTCGCTGACTGCGTCTGTGATGCGGTCGTCTGTACCGGGATCGGAGTCGGGGTCGCGACCTTGACAGGTTCTTCCTGGCAAAGATCCTTCGATACGTAGTTACCGTTATAAGTGTGATACCAACCGTTATCAGTAACTCCGATGACATCGATGCCCGAACCTTTGTCTATCGTCTTGACTATGTCATAAGATGTTCCCGGACCGGATCTGACATTAAGCTCGCTTGAAGCATAAACGAACTTGATGACCTTGGTCTCGGTAAAAGTCTCGGTAGTAGTGGCGGGAGGCTCCGCAGCAGTGGTTGTTGCCGAAGTGCCTTCGCCTGATGTTCCTTCCGTTCCGGTCGTGATATCCGTATTACCGGTACCTTCCGTCTCTATAACATTCTCCGTTCCTTCAAGAGAAGCGGAGATTGAAGTGTCTTTTGTCATTTCGGTCACTTCGGAAGAAGGAGCGGACGTCTCGTTGATCAGAGATACGAACTGAGCATCGCTCTTCTGCTTATCGATCCGATCCTGTGCTTCGATCAGGGCTTTTACGGTAACGATCGAGACAGAACTGATCAGAACGATCATTCCGACACTGACCGCCATCTGCATCTTTTCCTTGTTCACTTTATATTTAGTTGTGGTTCCGATGAATTTCATCCGACCTCCAAAAAAAGCGCATAGTTATATTAATT
>Ga0310786_10006023_pt1 | contig 16275 bp, 16 predicted proteins | sample AusTroGonzalo_MG_FD_203881 | JGI IMG/M metagenome (GOLD analysis project Ga0310786, IMG submission 203881) | Bovine rumen microbial communities from tropical cattle in Woodstock, Queensland, Australia - Gonzalo_03 (v2) (version 2) | ecosystem: Host-associated > Mammals > Digestive system >... | reverse complement strand
CGTTCGACGAAAAGTGGGGCGTCACGCGCGATTTGGCGGAACTTGAGGCGAAGTCCACGGCGTCCAACCTCGTGGAGCGTCCGCTGCATTCGCCCACGAATTTCAACTGGTCTTCTCCCTATGGGCTTTTCGTGAAGGGCCAGCAGATGCTTAGATCGCGCTCCGACAGGGAAGGCGAGACTGCATTGCGCGAGAGCCTTGCCGCCGAACCGTTCTTCATTCCCGCGCTTGATGCGCTTGCCGGTCTCATGGCCCAGCGAGGCAGATACGCCGAGGCTCGCGATCTTGCCGCGCGCGCCCTTGCAATCGACACGTACGACTCCGAGGCCAATTACCTCGATGGCGTCGCGGCCTATGCGACGGGAGAGCTGGAGACGGCAAAAGAGCGCCTTGGCCTGGCGTCGTATTCGCCGCTCTATCGTTCGCCGGCAATGGTTCTCATAGCCAAGGCGCGCATGCGCGCGGGGCATTGGAACGAGGCGCGCGCGGCTGCGGAACGCTGCCTCAGGGGCGATCCGATGAACCCCGATGCCCATCTCGTCAGGATCGCGTGTCTGCGCAAGACGGGCGACACGAAGCGCGCCGCCTCCTCTGCCCGCCTTATGCTGGTCCAGTGGCCGCTCAATCATATCGTCCGCTGGGAGCTTGAGCGCCTGGGCGTGGAGGGTGTGGATTTCATGGGCGGCATACGCAACGAGCTGCCGATGGAGACACTCATCGATGTGGCCGGGTGGTACGAGGAAGCTGGTCTAATGGACGATGCGCTGGCTCTCTTCGGGCTTGCGCAAGATCATCCGATCGCGCGGATTCGCGCAGCCTACATCCTTAAGCAGAGCGGGAAAGAGGAGAAGGCGCTCGCCGAGCTTGACGCCTCTGCGGCCCTGCCGGTCGCGGGCGTGTCGCCGTTCAGGCGCGAGTCTCGCGCCGCTCTGCTTTGGGCGAAGGATGCCCACACGTCGTGGAAGTTCAAGTATTACGCCGCCGTGTTCCTTGCATACACGGGCGAGGATGAGGCTGCGGACGCTTTGCTCGACGCTTCCGGCGATCCTTCCGACGCCGTGTTCCGCCTCTACCGCGCTTCGCGCAGAACGGGCACTCCCCGTCTCGCCGACCTCATGGCCGCAAAGCTTTCCGATGACTCCTGGCGCGTGGGCCGCGCCCTGGCGCGGCACTTCGACGAAGTCAAGGATGGGGAAGGCATGCTTTCCGTGACGACAGACTACGCATCTCGTTTCCCGCACGTGCATCCGCTCAAGATCCTCCATGCCACGGCTTTGCTGCGCACCTGCAAGTTCGCCGAGTGCGGAGAATACCTGCAGGGCGTGAAACTTCTGCCCGCCGAGCATGGAGGCAACGCCCGCGAGATCTGGACGGCGGCATGGGAAGGCGTAGCGCGCGCCGCGCTTCTGCGCGGCGATGTGAAGGCGGCCGACGAGGCCTTGAGGAAACATTCGCTGTGGCCGGAAAACCTAGGCGCCGGCAAGCCATTCCCGGAGGAACGGTGACGGGTGAATGCCAATCCCGACATGAAGGCACGCGTTTATGGCTGAAAGCTCCGGAGAGAAGACAGAGATGCCAACGCCCAAGAAGCTGCGCGATGCGCGGCAGAAGGGGCAGGTGTGTACTTCAAAGGACATAACCTCGACGGCCATTCTCATTGTCCTCTTCGCTCTTCTCGCCTGGATGGGCGTTGCGCTGATGGACGACATGGAGGAGCTCTTGAAGTTCCTGTCGGGCCGTGTCGCGGACAACGACCTGCCCGCGATCCGCGAATCCTCGAAGATGGCGGCCTTTCTCATCTGCAAGCACTCGTTCCTTCTGGTCGCAGTGGCTGCTGTGATCGGCGTTGTGGGCAACGTCGCGCAGATTGGCTTTCTGTTCACGTTTGAGCCCATTATCCCGAAACTCGAGAAGCTCAATCCCGTAGAAGGGGCAAAGAAGATATTCTCGATGAAAAACCTTTTCGAGTTTCTCAAAAACGTCGTCAAGGTGTCCTTCCTCGGCTACTTGCTCTACAAGATCATATGGGCGAGCGTGCCTGAGTTGCTCACGATGTGCTACGGCACTGTCGATGACATCTTCCCCTGCCTCAAGCTCATGCTAAAGCGCCTCGCGTACTATACGGCCTTCGGCTATATCGTGATCGCCGTCGTGGATCGCCTCTTCCAGGGGCGTAACTTCACGAAGCAGATGATGATGACAAAGGACGAGGTCAAGCGCGAATACAAGGAAATGGAAGGTTCGGCCGAGATCAAGCAGGCCCAACGGCAGTTCCGCGACGAGATCTTGAACGGCCCCGATCCGGTCAAGTCCACCAAGCAGGCAAACGTCGTCGTGACGAACCCGACGCATCTTGCCGTGGGAATACGCTACAATGTCGAGGAGTATCCTTTGCCGCGCATATGCGTGATGGGGGCCGGCAAACAGGCCAAGATCATCCGCGAGACGGCGTTGGCCGAAGGCATCCCCATCATGGAGGACAAGCCCCTCGCCCGCGCGCTGTACGCCAAGGGCAAGGTCGAAGATTTCATACCCGATTCGCTGATTGAGCCGGTCGCGGAGATACTTAAGTGGGCAAAGCGTCTGGAAGACGCCCGCCGTGAAGAAAGCGAACTCGACAGCGTCAAGTTGGAGGACTTATGAACATTGAAGAGCAATACAAGCGCCTTGCGCCAAGATTGACGAACTGGCTCGTCTCCAGCGGCAGTTCATACCATGAGGCATGCGACATCGTGCAGAATTCGTTTTTGAAGCTGTGGCAGATGCGTGACAACCTCCGGGACGAAGAATCTGAGATTTCTGGCCTTGTTTTCACGATTGCACGCAATTTGCGCAAGAATATGGCGCGCGACAACAGCCGCATCACTTTCACGGACGAAATACCGGAGGATGCCGCAACGTCTGATGGGCGCGCAAGCACCACGCCTTCAGACGCCGCATATCTGCGCGCGCGCCTAGCGGAGGCATTTGCCCAGCTGCCGCCGATTCTGCGCGAGGCATATACGCTCTTCCAGATAGGCGAGATGTCCGTCCGTGACATCGCCAGACAGACAGGCGTGAGCGAAAACCTGGTCAAAGTGCGTATCCATCGCGCAAAGGAGAAGCTCCAGGAGATACTTAAAGATTTGCGTGTAACCTTTTAGGGTGAAGTGTGTAAACACGGCAGGAGGAACAAATCATGGAAATCAACATGAATAACGGCAATCTTGGATTCACCAGCGTAGGCGGTTCGTCAGAATCGCTTGGGGCAGTCGCGGCCAGCGAGACTTCGGTCAGCGACAAGGCGGCGCGCGTGTCGCCGTCGCTCACCATCTCCAAAGGCGCAGTTGCGCTTGGCGAGGCTTCGATTCCGGTCGATGCGGCGAAAGTGGAACCCACCCGCGACGATCCGCTGGGGAAGCTCGTGAATTCCGTATTCAACTTGCCGCCGCCGCCCATGCCCGATTTTTCGTAGTCGCCCAGTTTGTGCGATTAGGTGGTTGAGAGCAGGGGAGGAGATTTGATATAATTGTTGCCTATCCAATTTAGAAGGCATCTTTGAAATGATCACACGCAGACAAGGCCGTGAATGGGCGCTTCAGGCGCTAGTGCAATTTGACTTGAACCCTCCCGACGATGTGGACGGGGCTTTGGCGTTGTTCTGGGATAGACTTGCGGAGGAAGAACGAGCCGATCTGGCAAACGACTCCGTGTCCGCGCATGTCGTGCTGGGAGTGACCGGCAACCATGATCTCGTTGCCCTTGGGCGCATGAAGGAGTTCGCGGAGGCGCGCGCGCGCGGCGCGTGGAAGGATCGTGCGGCCATCGACGCCGCAATAGAGCCGTTTCTCGAGAACTGGAGCCTCTACAGGCTCGGGAGCGTGGAGCGCGCCACTTTGCGCCTTGGAGCGTGGGAACTTCTGAACTGCCGCGACATTCCCGCTCCGATCGTGGTTAATGAGGCTGTGGATCTCGTGAAGTATTTTTCCGATTCGAAGTCCGGCAGATTCGTGAACGGCATCCTGGACAGATTCGCCAGGAACTTGCCCAAGGTCGAACCTGTCGAGGAGACGTTCACTCCTGGCAAGTGAGGATTGGCGGCCATGGCGGGCGACTTTGACTTCATGAAACGCGCCCTTGCGTGCGCTGCGCGAGGAGAAGGGCATACGCGCCCCAACCCGCCTGTGGGCGCAGTGATTGTGAAGGCCGGCCGTATAATCGGCGAGGGGTGGCATCGCCGTTGCGGGGAAGACCATGCGGAAGTGGCGGCGCTCAAGGACGCGATGCGCCGCGCCGGCAAGTTGCGCCCGGGGACGTCGATCGAGAATGCGCTCTCCGCCGTCCCGCACGGTTTTTTCGCAAAGGCCGCCGTTTACGTGACATTGGAGCCGTGTTCGCGTCCGGGGCGCGTTGGCGCATGTTGCGATGCGTTGATCGCGGCCGGCGTCGCGAAGGTCGTTTGGGCAGTCCCGGACCCCAATCCCAAGAATCGCGGCCGGGCTGCCAGGAGACTTCGGGGGGCGGGGATCCAGTGCGAATGCTGGCAGGGGCGCATCGCGCGCGCCGACGATGCGAAGCGCGAATGCGTCGCCGCCGCGCAAAGCCTCATCGCCCCATTTGCGAAGCATGTGACAACCGGCTTGCCATACGTCACGGTAAAGCTGGCGATGTCGCTTGACGGGCGGATATGCGATGCTTCGGGCGACTCGAAATGGATGTCGTCCGTTGCCGCCCGCCGAGCCACGGGGCTCTACCGCGAAAGGGTGGATGTAGTCATGGTTGGCGCGGAGACTGTCCGCCGCGACAATCCTTCGCTTCTTTCGCATGGGCGGCGAAACGACGATCTTTGGCGCGCCGTCGTCTCCCGCAGCGGCAAGCTGCCGCATGATGCGCAGGTGTTCACCGATGCCGCGCGCGACCGCACGCTCGTCTACCGCGACGCCGCCGAGGCGATCGCCGACCTTGGCAGGCGTGGTTTCCTGCACGTGTTCTGCGAGGGAGGCCTCGGACTCGCGCGTTCGCTTGTGGATGCCGGGCTCGTCGACCAGTGGATTTCCGTCCTGTGTCCGATGGCCCTAGGATCCAGGCAGCTTTCAAATGCGCTGAAGCTGGAGCGCCGCGGTGATGCGACATATGGCCACGATCTGTTGAGTATGTATGCCGCGCCGTCCATCTTCCGGTGCAAGGGAAGGTCTCGTGCGACATCTTGATGTTTTAACGGTCAACAAAAGAAAGGTACATATGAATACGATAGGCAAATTCAACCCTTGGCGCGCAGTGGGCGCGTTGGCGGTCGCATTGTTGGTTCCCATGGTCAAGGCGGACAATCCGCCTAGCCAATCTGGCGGTACTGACATGAATTGGGAGTGGCACGACGGCGCGAATCTTCCGCAGGAAGGGCGCGGCTTTGCCGACACCGCAACTCCATACGTGCGCATCCCGAACCGTCTGATGAAAATATGCCCTGGCGGAGTGCGTGGATTGAGCCGCCACTCGAGCGGAATTTGCTATCGGTTCAAGACTGATTCGTGCAGGATGCGGGTGAAATGGACGGTGCGCGATCCTAAGCTGTCAACCCACAACATGACGGGCGCAGGCAAGAGCGGAATAGATGTCTACGCGCAGGACGAAAAGACGGGACAGTGGATATTCAACAGGGGAAGCCGTCCTATGGCCACTACGAACGAGTTGTCGTTCGTTTGGCGGCCGGGGCGGGCATGCATGATATATCTGCCTCTCTACAACGAGGTCGAAAGTTTCGAGGTCGGCGTCTTGAAAGGCTCGAAGATCGAGCCGCTGCCGCCGCGCGCGAATGGCGTGACGAAGCCCGTGACATGCTACGGGACGTCGATAACGCACGGTGCGAGCGCATCGCGTCCCGGAATGGCCTGGACTGCGCAGGCGGCCAGGCGGGCGGATGTGCCGTTCGTCGATCTTGGTTTCGCCGGCTCTGGCAAGATGGAGCCGGAGATGATCGAGGTGGTGTCTGAGATAGATTCGTCGCTCTATGTTCTGGACTGCCTGTGGAACATGAGTATCGACATGCTCAAGGAGCGTTTCGAGCCGTTCGTTCGCGAGCTTAGGAAGCGCCGCCCGAATACGCCCATACTTTGCGCCGAGGACTGCTCCACGTTCAAGGACAGGACGGAGAAGGGACTCTTCGTGGAAAGTGTGGTCGCGAAGCTCAAGGCTGAAGATCCCGTTCTTTGGAAGGATATCTACTTCATTCCAAACACCGAGCAGATGTTGCGCGATTGCGAGGAGACAGTAGATGGATGCCATCCGAACGACTGGGGCATGACGCACATGGGCATTGGATTCGCGAAGCGCTACAAGCAGATTCTTGGATTGAAGGATTGAGGGGGTTTGGTATAATATATCCCGAAGGAGGCTCTTTGATGGGTGACGTGGAGGCTACAGGCGAACTCAAAGTGGCGATGGTGGGCGTGGTCGGTCGCACCAACGCCGGAAAGTCCACGCTTGTGAACCGCCTTGTCGGCGAGAAGGTGACGATAGTCAGCCCTGTCGAGCAGACGACGCGCAACACCGTGCGCGGCATCGTTGCCGATCCTCGCGGGCAGCTCGTCCTTCTTGATACTCCCGGTCTCCACAAGGCCGTAGGCCCCCTCGGCAAGCTCCTCAACGGCATGGCGCGCGCCACGAGCGCGGGAGTTGACATCCTGTGCGTGGTGTTCGACGCTTCGCACGAGCCGCAGCTTGAGGACGAGGGATGGATGGCGCGCGTGGCGCGCGAAAAGCCGCAGAAGTGCGTGTTCGTGCTGAACAAGGCGGACTGCAGGCCTTTCTTCGCGACGATGTTCCGCGATGCGTGGGCCAAGGCCGGTGCCGACGCAACAGACGTCAAGCCCACATGGGTCGAGACGGCGGCGACGCGTCCCGGCGGCGCCGATTCGCTGATGGACGCTCTTTTCTCGTTGGCAGAGCCAGGGCCTTTGCTTTTCCCCGAGGACGTTGTCACGGACTATCCGCGCAAGCTGGCCATAGCGGATGTGATCCGCGAGAAGCTTCTGCAGAGGCTCAGGGGCGAAGTCCCGCATGAAACCGGCGTGGTTGTGCAGGACATAGCCGAGCGCAAGGGGCGCTGGGAGGTGGCCGCCACAGTTTATGTGAACAGACCGTCTCAGAAGGCGATAGTCATAGGTCCGAGGGGCAGCTTGATAAAGGCGGCAAGGGCTTCGGCAGAGGCTGAGCTTTCCGATGTGTTCGGGGTGAAGGTTCTGCTTGATCTTTGGGTGAAGGTGGAGCAGAACTGGATGAAGAACGGGCGCCTCCTTGCCGAAATGGGCTACAGGGGGGCGGCGATCTGATGCTTGGTGCGGCGGACAGATTTCGCATCGCGGCGCTTTCGGTTGCCGTGTCGCTGGCGTATGCGTTGATGGCCGAGCCTGCTAAGGGTGGAATATTGTCCGGACCTTTGAACGAGCTTGACATCGTTCGCAAGGCCGTGCGCGACACGATGTGGGACGTTGCCGAGCAGCACGCGAAGCGTGCCGAGAAGGATCGAGCCCAGAAGCTCGAAGCCCGTCTTGCGCAGCTTGAGGCTTTGGCAGGAAAGAGAGACTGGGAGGGCGTGCGCGGGAAAGCCGCCGAGTGGAACGGAACTGATCCGCATGAGGCGTATCGCTACTGGCTTGCCTATTCGCTCTGGCGACTTGGGCGCGCCGATGAAGCGCGAGGCGCGTTGGACGGCGCGGAGTTCAAGGATCCGTCGTATGAAATACTGGCATTGCGACTCAAGGCGCGCGTGTCCGCCGCCCAGGGAGATCGTGCGCAGGCCGGAGTGCTCCTGAAACGCGCTGCCGCGAAGGCGAAAGACCAGACGACGAAGGCGGAGATCCTTCTTGAGCATGCGCGACTTCTGGCGGAAAGCGGTTCCGCCGGCGAGGGTTTGGGCGTCCTCAAGGATGGCGGCGCGCTGCAGATTCCCGGCGCCGCCGGCGATGCGGCGCGGCTGTATTCTGCGGAACTTCAGTTGGCGGCCGGCGCATCGAGCGACGCGGAGAAGACGTTGCGGGGAATCCTTGCCGCCGGCGACAAGGCGTCCTCTCCGGTATTCACTGACGCAGCATGCCTTCTTTCACAGGAACTTTGGCGGCGCGGCGCCACGAACGACGCCAGAACCGTGGCCGCGAAGGCTGTGGCCCGCGCGCCAACGCCATCCATGCGGCGCAAGGCCGGTTTCCTGCTGGGATTCCAGGAGTTTGCGGACGCTAAGGGGCGCGCAGCCGGCATAGCGCGCATTCGCGCCCTTGTGCGAGAATTCCCCGATTCGCCCGATTCTCGCGATGCGCAGCGCCGCCTTGCGGATTCCTTCCTTGCCGCAGGGCTTTACAAAGATGCCATTGAGGCATATGACCTGTATTTCAATCTCGTTCCCGCCGCCGTCCTCGACCCTTGCGTGCAGGAAAGTCGCGGCCTGGCGCTTCTCGGCTCGGGCGATCGGGTCGGCGCCGCCGGAGTGTTTGCGCTTGCAGCGCAAAAGGCCACCACGAACTCGCAGGTCCGGGCGCGCTGCCTTCTGCGCCAGGCCGACGCGCTTGCCGCCGATGGCCGTTGGGGAGAGGCCGCCCCTGTCTACGCTTCCGCAGCCAAGGACCTTTCGCCGTCGGCCGCGCGAGACGCCGCATTTCGCGAGGCGGACGCCTATGATCGCGCAGGCGCGGCCGACAACGCATCTGGCATATACGCGCGGCTGGCCGAGACGTTGGACAAACTTGGAATCGAGGCGGCGATACGCCTTGCCTCTCGTGCCGCATCGTCCGGACAGCTTCCAGACTCCATAGCGCGCTACACGTCCCTGCTTTCCAACACGAACATTCCAACCGGCGTGCGATCGCGTGCGCTGGTTGGGCGCGGAAGGGCATATTACCACTCCTACCAGTTCGAGCGGGCATCCGCCGATTTCGCCGCTGCGGTGCCGCTCGATCAGTCGAAGGCCGACCGTATGCGCTTCCTGTCCGCGCTCTGCCTGTACGGAGAGCGTCGTGAAGCCGAGGCTGTGCGCGCCGCCCGGTCGTTGCGCAAGGCCACGTCCGATGCCGCCCTCAAGGCAGACATAGGGCTATGGCTCGCAAAGTACGACTACAATGTAGGCGACTATGCCGCCGCGCAGAAGGCGTTCACCGAATTCGCCGAATCAAAGAAGTCGGGGGCTCGTGCGGCGGACGCTCTTCTATGGGCGGCGCGCTGCGCGCTGGCGCGCAATGACTTCACGAATGCCGTGGCCACAGCGGCCAAGTCCGTCACGTCCGCGCCCGCAGCGCCCTCGGCATCGGCCGCACGTCTTGTCCAGGCCGAGGCTCTGATGGAGCTTGCACGGTACGACGACGCGGTGTTGATGCTCGATGAAGCGCTTGGCGCGCCGCACTCCGAACTTTTGGCCCGCCGCGCCGAGATGCTTCGCGCAGATGCTCTTTTTGCCCGCGGCGCGGACAACGCCGCACGCTACAGCGAGGCGCTTTCCGCCTATCGTGCCATCCTGTCGAACGGCGCCACGCCGCCGGGATTCAGCATCGAGGCCGGTTTCAAGGCCGGGCGTGCCCTTGAGAAGATCGGCGGCGAAGAGAACCTTGCCGAAGCTGCCACGCTCTACTATGTGAATGTCGTGCAGGCATTCCGGGCGTTCAGGGAGAAGGGCGTGTGGCTCGACGATGCCGCATGTGCCTTCTTCGTGCGCGCCGCCTTCGCGCTGGTGGACCACAAGCTGGCCCGCGGCGATCTCCAGGCCGCCGCGCAGGTGCTGAAGGAGGTCGTCTCGTCCGGGATACCGGCCGCGGCCGAGGCGAAGAAACGGCTGAAAAGACTCAAGGAGAGAGGAAACGTGAGATGAACGTATGGGCAGCGACGGGCGGACCCGTTCTAATCATCCTGCTTGCTCTGGGAGCGGCGGCGATAGTTATTTTCGCGACGCGCCTCATGGCGCTTAGGCGAGCGCACGTGGACTACGCCGACTTTGTGCGCGGCGTGGCGAACGTCCTGTCGCAGAACAATGCGGACGAGGCGCTTGCCATATGCGACGAGACGCCCGTTCCTGTTTCCAAGGTGGTGGCCGCAGCCGTACGTCACCGGGCAGGTTCTTCGCGCGCTCTGCGCGAGACGGTCGACGCCACTGGCCGTGCCGAGGTGGGACGCCTGGAGCGCCGCCTCGCGTCTCTTGCCGTCATTGCGCAGATCGCGCCGCTGCTTGGCCTTTTCGGAACGGTTCTCGGCATGATCAGGACTGTCCTGGCCTTGAATGCAACTGGCCCGATCGTGCGCGAAGATCTTGTCGGGGGGCTTCTCCAGGCGCTTGTCGCCACTGCCGCGGGGCTTGTTGTGGCCGTGCCGACCCATGTGATGTACGCGATGCTGCGCAGTAGAGTGGATCGGCTTATCGTCGAGATCGAAGCGGCGGCCGGCGAGATACTCGCCATCTTGGCGGAACAGGCGGCACAAGCTCGTGCCGCAAGGGAGGCGGCGCCGTGATGGAGGGCCCAGAGGGAAAGTGGGGATGGCGCTCGGGTTCAGACTCCGGCGTGTGGGCGCATGGCGCAAAATGGGCGCGTCCATTCGCCGCCGCTGCGCCCTGGTTGTCTCTGGCGCTTCTTCTGGTGATCTTCGGGATGGTCTCCGGCGAAACGCTCATCGCAAGAGGCACCGTGTTCGACTTGCCGGAATCCGCCGCGGCCGATGTCGACGATCCTGGACTGACGGCGTTCGTACTTCCCGTTCCGCGCGATGCCGGCGGCGGAGACGAGACGCTTGTGTTCTTTGACGACGCCCGCTTTGTCCCTGCAGACCCGGCTTCGGCGATCAACCTTCAACGCCGTTTGTCCACCCGCGCGTCGGACGCGCGCAGCGGAAACCTTCTCATCCTGGCAGACCGCCGTGTGCCTGCCGGCGACTTGATGAAGCTCATGGCTCTCGCCCGAAAGGCAGGGCTCAAGCATGTCCAGGTCGCGGAAAGGCGCGAGTGATGCGGCTTGGACTGCAGATAATCCTTCTCATCGCGTGTACCGTGTTTCTCGCGCTTCAGATACCTCGCAAGGCGCTCTTCCCGCACTTGCGCACGAAGTTGCGCCCGCGATTGGCTCCGGTAGTGTCCTATGTGGAGCTTGGCAAGGAAGAGTATGCCAATCGCATGAAGCTCGCGCGCATGGCATGGCAGGTTCGCGCACGTGCGGCAGGGCGCCTTGATCTCGAAGACGATACCCCGCTCGCGCAGGACAAGGTGCGACCGCCGGCTCCTGCGCTCGGTTTCCCCGGTGCGCCTATGCCGCCGACGGTCGCCGCCGAATCTTCATTCGTTTCGTCCATCGCGCCACCATCTGTGGCCGCCCCGGAATCCAAGCCGCTGCCTCCGCCGGAGGATCGCCGCCGCGATACGCTTCTTGATCTGTCTTCATTCGAAACTCTAAACGAAAAGGAAATGGCAAAATGACAGAAAAACAAGTCCTGAAATATTTCGCAGACACCGGAGCTTTGCTCTCCGGCCACTTCGAGCTCCGCTCGAAGCTGCATTCCGACCGCTACTTCCAATGCGCAAACGTGCTGCGCTACCCGCGCATCGCCGAGAAGCTTTGCCGCGAGGTGGCGCTTCGCGCCGTCAAGAGCGGCAAGCTTGGAAAGCGCATTGACGGCGTGATCTCGCCGGCCGTCGGCGGCATACTGGTCGGCCATGAGGTCGCCCGCACGCTGAACGTGAAATGCGTCTTCGCCGAAAAGGTTCCAGACGGCGACAAGAAGGATGCGGCAGGGCAGCCCGTCACCAAGCTGGCCATGCGGCGCTTTGCCATCAAGAAGGGCGAACGCTATGTCGTGGCGGAGGATGTCGTCACGAAAGGCGGGCGCGTGCAGGAGACGATCGATCTCGTGAAGGCCGCAGGCGCCAAGGTGGCCGGAGTGGTTGTCCTTGTCGACCGTAGCGCCGGAAAGGTGAAGTTCGGCCGCATTCCGCTTTTCTCGCTCATGCAGATGACTCCAACTACGTGGGCCCCCGCCGAGTGCCCGCTTTGCGCAAAGGGCTCAAAGCCCGTCCACCCCGGGTCGTGATTCCACGCCGAGCGATGCGAAATCAACTGCGAAAATGTCAAGCAATCCTTTTTTCGACATTACCGACTTCCCGGATTTTCCGGCAATGACTCCCGACGCGGCCGAGGCGGCCCTGCCCAAGCTGCTGTCGGGCGCAGAAGCCCGTGTAGATGCTCTTGAAGCGACGGCCCGGGCCGATTGGGACGGCTTCATCGTTGCGCTCGACGACGCCGTTCGTCCGTTGTGGGACGCCTGGTGGCTTGTGTCGCACCTCCTTTCCACATGCAACTCCGATGGATGGCGCGCTCTCGAGACGAAATGGCAGCCGCTGCTCGTCACGTTCTCGCTGCGCGTGGCGCAGTCGAGGCGTTTCCTGGAGTTGGCGGAGGAACTGCGCTCGAATCTCCCGGCCGACGCGCCGCCGGCGCGCCGCCGCATCCTCGACAGGATGATCCAGAGCGCGAAGCTCGCCGGCGTTGCGCTTGAAGGGAATGCGAAGTCCCGCTTCAACGAAATACAGGAAGAGCTTGCAAGGCTCTCCGCCGATTTCCGCAACAACTTGCTCGACGCGACGAAGGCGTTCAGCATGAAGCTCTCCGAAGGGCAGCTTGACGGCGTGCCGGCGCAGACGCGCGAGATGGTGCGCAAGGACGATGGCTGGGAGGCCACTATCGAGGATGCCGTCTATGTGCAGTTCATGAAGCACTGCCGCGATCGTGGAGTCCGCGAAGCTCTTTACCGCGCACGCGTCACGCGCGCTTCGTCCGGCGAAGTCGACAACACGCCGATCGTCGGGCGAATCCTGGCTCTTCGCAGGGAGCTGGCGGCGCTCCTTGGCTTCAAGGACTATGTCTCGCTTTCGTTGTCCGAAAAGTGTGCCCCCTCCGCCGAGGCAGTGTTCAAGATGATCGACGATCTGGCCGGAGCCTCGTATCCCTTCGCCGAGAAGGAGAAGAGCGACCTTGCCGCGTTCGCGGCGTCCGTCTCCCCCGCCGGCGGCGACCTGGCCCCGTGGGACATTCCGTATTATGCGGAACGCCAGCGCGAGAAGCTGTATTCGTATTCGGAAGAGGAACTGTCGCGCTACTTCAACTTCCCCGTAGTTCTGGACGGACTCTTCAAGCTGACCGAAAAGCTCTTTGGCGTGTCGATCGTTTCGGCAGACTGGTCCGTCCCCGTCTGGCACAAGGACGTGCGTTTCTTCCGCGTATGCGGCGAGGACGGCAAGCCCATGGCGCATTTCTACCTTGATCCATATTCCCGTCCCGAGACAAAGCAGGGCGGCGCGTGGATGAACGATTTCCGCTCGCGCAACGTTCGTTCCGGCGGAAAGACCACCTTGCCGCTCGCAGTCATCTGCTGCAATCAGGCGTTGCCAGACTCGGAAGGGCGCTGCCGCATGACCTTCCGCGATGTCGAGACGCTCTTCCACGAATTCGGCCATGCACTTCAGCACATGCTTACTCGCGTGGACGACGGTGGCGCATCGGGCGTCAACCTCGTGGAATGGGATGCCACCGAGGTCGCCTCCCAGTTCATGGAGAACTGGTGCGCGGACGCCTCCACCGTCTCTCGCTTCGCTTTCCATGCCGACACCCACGCACCCATCCCGGCGTCGCTCATCGAAAAGGTGCGGGCAGCCCGCAACTACCGGGCCGGCTCGGCATGTCTGCGTCAGCTCGCATTCGCCAAGACGGACATGCTTCTGCATTCTTCATCCTTTTTAGGCGACCCTGACGATGTCAAGAAGCGCGTATTCGCAGAGTGCGACCTCCCCATGATCCCCGAGGACAAATTCCTGAACGGGTTCGCGCATATCTTCGCGGGAGGCTATGCGGCAGGCTACTACGGGTACAAGTGGAGCGAAGTGATGAGCGCGGACGTCTTCGGCGCATTCGAGGAGGCGGGCCTTTCCGATGAAGATGCAGTCCGCCGCGTGGGTCGCAGATATCGCGACACGTTCTTGGCGCTGGGCGGATCGGTGGATCCCATGGAGGTGTTCAGGCTCTTCCGCGGCCGTGCGCCGACCATTGATGCAATACTCCGCCAGCAGGGGCTCGTCGCGCATGGCGGCAAAGCAACGGACAGGACATGAAAAGAGAAGCACGTATTCACGAACATAGGCGCGGCCCGCGCGAGCAGGTGACGGGCGGCGAATGGATATACGGACGCAATCCCGTGTACGAGACTCTCCGCGCCGGCAGGAGAAATGCGCTTGAGATGGTTCTTCCTCCGCCGAACAAGAACGAGGACGACATCATCGCGCAGCTTCGCGCCACGGCCTTTGCGCGCGGTATAGTATGCCGCAGCGAGGAGCGCGACCGGCTTGACAAGTTCACCCACTTCGGCCACCATCAGGGAGTTGCCCTCAAGGTCTCGCCGTATCCCTACGTGGATTTTGAGGATATCGTGGCCGATGCCGCCGAAGACGAAAATGCGCTCGTGGTGGTTCTCGATCATCTTGAGGATCCGCAGAATGTCGGTTCGATTCTTCGCACTGCGCTCTGCGCCGGCGCGACGGGCGTCGTTATCCCCGAGGATCGCGCATGCGGCATCACCCCGGCGGCGGTGCGCGCTTCGGCCGGCGCGAGCGAACATCTCAAGATCGCATGCGTCGTGAACATAGTGCGGGCCATGAAGGAGCTTCAGGAGGCAGGCGTGTGGTTCACCGGGCTCGACTGGGGCGACGACGCCAAGCCGTACACGGAGGTAGACTTCACCGGGCGTGCAGGCCTTGTCGTCGGCGCCGAAGGCGCGGGCATGTCGCGCCTGGTGCGTGAGACGTGCGACTTCATCGCCGAGTTGCCGATGCCCGGAGGCTTCGAATCGCTCAACGCAGGCGTGGCGGCCGGCGTCGCCCTCTACGAGATGCTGCGCCAGCGCGGGGCAAAACAGTCCAGGTCCTGAGGTCTTCCGCCATGAAGAGAATCGTGCTTGCATCGGCTTCCCCCCGTCGAGCAAAGATACTTGAGGAAGCGGGCGTTGCGTTCACGGTGCTGAAGACGAATGCGCCGGAGGTCTCGATTCCGAAGCATCCAGAGGAAACTGTGAAGGCAAACGCCGCGGCCAAGCTTGCCGCTGCGCGTGAGGCGCTTGCCGGCGAACGTCCGCCGGTGCCGTGCGACGGCGTACTCGCGGCCGACACGATAGTCTGGTTCAACGGGCGCATCTACGGCAAGCCGCGCGACATGGACGAGGCGGCGGCGTTCCTGCGCGAACTTTCCGGACGCACGCACGTAGTGTTCACAGGCTTGGCGTTTGCCGGGACCGACGGTCTCGTTCGCACGGCCGTTTCGCGCTCGGACGTCACGTTCCGCTCTCTGGACGAAGCCGCGATAGCCAAATACTTGGCCGACGTCAAGCCCCTCGACCGTGCAGGCGCATACGACATCGACGAGTCCGGCGATTTGATAGTTGCCTCGTATTCAGGCTCCTACGAGAACATCATGGGCCTTCCCCTGGAGCCGCTTGCCGAATTCGGCATAATAGGGTGATTCATTTCGGCGCCGGCGGAAGTTCTTCCAGAAGAAGTTTGCGCGCTCCCCATCTGCGCGCTTCCTCGTGGGAAGGGAACCAGGCGTCGATGTGGCGGCCTTTGATCGCTCCGCCAACATCTTCGACGGTGCCCGTGCCGTAGCCGGGTATGAAGAGGCGCATGCCGAACTTGAATACTTTCGGGTCGGCGGCGATTGTGCCGTGCTTCGTGCGAGTTCCGGTGGCGGTGATGCCTATGCGTTTGGGCTTGCCCTTCATCTTGCCGTAATTGTATATGGGCTCGCCGAAACCGAACCATCCGCGTTTCCATCCACAGCAAGTGCCGCAGTCGCAGTAGCCCGTCACGAGGATAAGGCGGTCGTCCTCGGTCTTCGGCGGCGGCGGCTTGGGCTTGGATCGCCTGCATGAAGGCAAGAATGCCAATGCCGTAAGGCAGGCTGCGATTGCGATGCGCACTGGTATGGAAAACATTAATGTCATGCGGTCGCGGTATTATATCAAAAAAACCGAGCTGCTTCGTAGACTATTTCGTTGGAGGTTCCCATGTCCGCGGTGGGCTATTGACTGGTACCATCAAGAATGATATGATACTCGATATCTACGTTTCTTGGGAAAACAATGGATTGCAAAATGAATCTCATGAAAAGCTGTCTTGCGCCCCGAGTTTGCCACTTTGCTGACTGACTAATCCTCAAAATGTTGCGACCCCTATTGACTGAAGTGCACAATCTATGGTATAATATCTTTGTTATCTCTATATTTCATAGAAAG
>Ga0310786_10006022_pt1 | contig 16277 bp, 18 predicted proteins | sample AusTroGonzalo_MG_FD_203881 | JGI IMG/M metagenome (GOLD analysis project Ga0310786, IMG submission 203881) | Bovine rumen microbial communities from tropical cattle in Woodstock, Queensland, Australia - Gonzalo_03 (v2) (version 2) | ecosystem: Host-associated > Mammals > Digestive system >... | reverse complement strand
GATGGCCGATGTCATCATGGGCGCGGTAAACTACAATCTCCGTCGCGAAAAAGGCGATGTGCAAGGTAAGTCGTTGGCCAAGGTCAAGTTGATTGATAAAATCAAGGAACACGGCGATATTACCCGAACAACACCCCCGAGCAATCGGAAGTTCAACTTGTTTTTCATCAAACTGAAATAGTTATGTTCAACCTCACAAAGAAATACCCAGAACTGCTCGATCTTGCCCATTATTCCAATGACAGACAGCGCAATGAAGTGCTGAAAGCCATCTATGAGCGCGACATCGAGGATAATCTTTCTTTCAAGTTCCGCGGAAAACGCATTTATCCCATTAAAGATGACGGTGTTTTTGAAATGGCAAGAGAACTGATGCACCTCACATGTAAGGAAATAGAAGAAGAAGGAATGAAGCATCGTGTGTTCGACAGTCACAGATCGCGTAGGTTGCATTGGATTAAGCCTCACATGGAAGAAATCACGGGTGAAAACGATGTTGAAGTGTTTAGCATAATAGAGCGCAACCAAAAGAACCGCATGGACATTACCCGAACTTATATCTACAACAAACCTCAAAAGTACGTCATTGTATTGGAACCACAGGTGAGATGCGGCAACGCTTATTACTTGTTGACGGCTTACTACCTCGATGAAAACTATGGAGAAAAGTTAATGAAGAAGAAGTTGAAAAAACGGTTGCAAGAAGTCCTATAAAAGCGCAAGGCTCAGATTCGCATCTTGGCGAACCGAGCCTCGAAACTCCTTCTGTTTTCAGATGAGCGTGCAAAGATACACATAAAAACGGAATGGACAACCATAAATGCCAGAAAATTATCATTTATATATCCTCCAAAGACATCTCCTTCATCCGAATCTGATACGACGAAAACTTCAAAGGCAAAGCCAGCACCTTTTCCTGCAAGTCTTTATCCCCCTCATTTCCTCTGTTCAAATGATAAGCAACACCCCAAAAACCAAAACCAACAAAAACGAATGTTTAACCTGCCGCCCCAAAAACGGGTCAAGCAATTCAGGCTGGGTAGTTTTAATGGCTATCAAATCCTTGAAAAACAAGGGGAAAAGCAGCCAAAAAACGTAAGTATAATAAGGTGCCTTTTTCAGGATGAGATAAATAGTCAAACAAACAAACGCCCCAACGATAAGCAAGCAATGGTAGACAAATGCCTTTTTCAAACCTAATTTCACTACGAGGCTGTTCTTGCCCGAGGCTTTGTCGTTCTCATAGTCGCGCATGTTGTTGATATTCAGCACGGCGTTGGAGAGAAAGCCCATCGCGCTTGCGGGCAACAAGACGCTGAAATCGAGCCAAGGAGCCGCCAAAGCATAAGTTCCCGCCACGGCTGCCCAGCCGAAAAAGAGGAAGCAGAACAAATCGCCGAGGCCGCGATAACCGTAGGGGCGTTTCCCCAAGGTGTAAAGCAAAGCGGCCAAAATCGCCGCGATGCCAAGGCCGGCAAAGATGAGAACGATGGTCCAATCGCCGTGGGCCCACAAAGTGGAAAAGAGTAGCAATGCGCCCGAGGCGAGGCAGGCAACCACCATCACCACGAGGGCGCGTAGCATCTCCTTTTCGGTTATCGCTCCGCTTTGCAACTCGCGCTGCGGCCCCACGCGATGGACACCGTCGACACCCTTCTTGAAGTCGCCGTAATCGTTGGCGAAGTTGCAGAGCATTTGCAGCAGCATGGCGGTGAGGGCGGCAAAAAGGGCAGGGAAAGGATACAAAAACTCACCGTTGAGAGCCAAGAACCCGCCCAGCAGCACGCCTGAAAAAGAGAGCAGCACCGTCCGAGGACGCGCAGCCTTTATCCATGTCTTAAATTTAGCCATCGTTTTTATCACAAAACATTCAAAACCTACAAAACTTTTTGATTGACATGGAAAGTCGCCAACCGGCTCCTTTCCGACGCATCCTTTCGGATGCCCGAAAACTTAAACATTTTTTCTGATGGGAAAACCGTCGGAAGCATATATCTCGTTGTCTTCTGGACTAAAGAAATAACGTTCAATTTCAGCAAATTTGGGATAGAAATTGGCCAAAATCCCGACAGAAGCCTTCGTTAATCTCATATAATTGAATAACTGTGCTTTATGCTCTTTGGTCAAACTATCAACAGATTTCAACTCAACAATAATGTTATCATCTACCAAGAAATCCAACCTATAGGTGGCTTCCATTTTTTTGCCATGATAAGTAGGATGGAATGTCAATTCTTTCTTAAACGGAATGTTTCTTTCTGAAAGTTCCAATTGAAGTCCTTCTTGATAGACTTTTTCACTCAGGCCGGATCCTAATTCCTTGTGAACTTCATGAATGGCTCCAATTGTATCGTAAGCATAGTTCTTTAAAGTTTCAATATCTATCATACTTAATTTGTGTTTTAGAGCCTTACTTTAGTCGGGTTAAGCAACGGCAAGCGGTTGCGAGCCGTTGCCATCCCAACTTATTATTAAACAAGGTTTTGCAAGTTTTGTCAGTTTTGTGACAAAGAACTATCTCCTGCGGCCTCCACCACCACGGCGGCGCGGCGAGTAGTAATCATCATCATAGCGACCGGCGCCACGGCGACCTCTGCCTGAATCCCTCGAAGACGAGCCTCTTGAAGAACCGCCCCTCGAAGAAGACGAGCCTCTTGAACTACCGCCACGGCTGCTGCCAAAACCACGCTCGGCGTTGCGCTGCTTGCGGCTTGGGCGGTCGTCATCGTCGATGAAGACGTCGATGTCGTCCATGTGCTCTTTCCAGTCGGGGTCGAGCCATTCGCGGCCATCGCGGGAGCGTTCCGACTTGTAGAAGGGTTTGTCGTCGTCGAAGTCCTTCTTTTTCTTCGATTTCTTCTCGAAGAAGTCATCATCGCGGCGGTCGCGTTTCTCGCGGCGGTCGCCACCACGGAAGTCGTCGCGGTCGCGGCGTTCCTTGCGTTCTTTCTTCTCGCCGAATTCTTTCTTTTCGCCACCTTTCTTGCGGTCGGGTTGTTCCCTGGCCACTTCCACAACGATGCCACGCGGATTGCTGCGCGGGTCGGCGAAGCATTCCAGAATCATCGGAACGAAACTCTCCTCGACATCCACGTAGGAATAATCGCCAAAGAGGTCGATGCGGCCAATTGGGATGTTCTTCGAGTGGGTAACATCATTAATTTTGCCAATAATCTTCTGCGGCAGGACGTGGTCGTTCTTGCCCATGCCGAAGTAAAGGCGTTTCATCGTTTCGTCCTGATGGTCGCGCTCCTTCTTGCGTTCCTTCTTGTCTTTCTTTTCGTCTTTCTCGTTGACATTCAGGTCGATGGCATCCTTGTAATAATCCAAAAAGCGGTTGAAGTTGAGGGCCACCATGCGGGTGATGAGTTCCTCGCGGCTCATCCACTCCAACTTGCGGAGGATGACGGGCAAATAGTCGTCGATGTCCTCGCGGTTGATGTTGACGTGTTCGATGCGGTCGATGTGGTTGAAAAGTTGCTTCTCGCACACTTCCTTGCCGGTCGGAATCATGGCTTTGTCAAACGGACGGCCTACAATCTTCTCAATCTTCTTGATTTTGCTCTTTTCGCGCAAATTGATGAGGCTGAGGCAGATACCACGCTTGTCGGCACGACCTGTACGACCGCTGCGGTGCACGTAGGTTTCAATGTCGTCGGGCAGGTTGTAGTTGATGATGTGCGTCAGTTCCTTCACGTCGATGCCACGGGCGGCCACGTCGGTGGCCACCAGCAGTTGCAGGCTGCGCTTGCGGAAATGGTCCATCACATTGTCGCGCATCCCTTGCGAAAGGTCGCCGTGCAAGGCGGCAGCGTTGTAGCCGTCCTGAATCAGGTTGTCGGCAATCTCTTGGGTCTCGAGTTTGGTGCGGCAGAAGATGATGCCGTAAATCGAGGGTGTGTAGTCGATGATGCGCTTCAGCACCGAGTAGCGGTCTTTGGCGGCCATCATGTAATAGATGTGGTCGACGTTGGCGGTGCCTGAGTTGCGCTCGCCGACGGCCACCTTCACGGGGTCGGTCATGTACTTGTTGAGGATGGCTTCCACCTCCTTCGGCATGGTGGCCGAGAAAAGCATGGTGTTGCGGCCTTCCTTGGGCATGTATTCGAGGATGTCGTCGACTTCCTCTTGGAAGCCCATGTTGAGCATCTCGTCGGCCTCGTCGAGAATCATCGTCTTCACGTTGCTGAAATCCACGCGGTTGCGGCGAATCATATCGCGCAGGCGGCCCGGAGTGGCCACGATGATGTGCGGCTTCTTGGCCAAGTCCTTGAATTGCATTTCGATGCTGGCGCCGCCGTAAACGGGCACAATCAGGATTTCAGGAATGTACTTGGCATAGTTGCGCAAATCCTTGGTAATCTGCATACAAAGTTCGCGCGTCGGACAAAGTATCAACGCTTGGACGCATCGCTGCGTCTCATCGATTTTGTTCAACAGCGGCAAGCCAAAGGCCGCCGTCTTGCCTGTTCCCGTCTGTGCAAGGCCCACAAAGTCAACATCTTTCTCCAAAAGTACAGGGATGGTTTTCTCCTGTATCGGCATAGGATTCTCAAACCCCAACTCCTTTATCGCCTTCAACAGAGCGGGATTCAATCCAAAATCGGTAAATTGTGACATGAAATAATTAATTATAGGTGTAAATTGGGCTGCAAAAGTAGTAATAATTAGCCAAGTAGGACACAAATATCTTCATTTTGGCCGAAAAATGGCACTTTTTACAGCGGTTTTCACTACTTTTGCCCCTCTTTATGACCCGAAAGACCCTTTTCATATCGTTTTTGGTGCTGTTGTCGGCCTCGTTTTTCTCTTGCGGAAGGCATGGTCGGGGAGATGTCGTGATTCAAATGGACAGCCTTTTCCTCGATTTGAACAAGGAAATCGTGTCGCGACGCGCACGGATGGCAGACAAGGTTTTCACCAACCTCTACCTGAACGGCGTGGTGCTGTATGCCGAACAAGGGCAGGTCATTTATGAGAAGGCTTTCGGCTGGCGCGATTTAAGCAAACGCCACAAGGATTCGCTTCGCATCGACGATGCCTTCCAACTTTCCTCCGACTCGAAAATGTTCACTGCCGAGGCCATAATGCTTTTGAAAGCCGAGGGCAAACTGGATTATGACGACGATGTGAGGAAATACATCCCCGAACTGCCTTATGAGGGCATCACGATTCGCCAATTGCTGACCCACCGCTCAGGCCTGCCGCGCTACGACGCGATGGCCGACAAGCATTGGCCCGACCGCCGCAAGCCGTTCTCGAACGAGGCGATGATCAAGATGATGGCTGAAAAAACGCCCAAGCCTTACAATGCCCCCGACGTGGTTTTTTTCTATAACAATGTGAACTATGCGCTCTTGGGTTCGGTGGTGGAGCGGGCGAGCGGCCAGCATTTCGAGGATTTCATGCGCGAGCGCATTTTCGAGCCTTTGGGCATGGCGCACACCTTTATCTATTCCATGCGCGGCGATTCGGAAGTTTCGGCCTACATGCCCGTTGAGGTGCATGGCCACGACCTGTACAAAAAAGGCCCCGTGAAGGCGCGAAACGACTACCTGAACGGCGTGATGGGCGACAAAATCATGTTCTCGACGGTGGAAGACCTCTACAAGTTCAATCTGGCTTTGGACCATCACCTGCTGTTGCCCGACAGCCTTCAGGCCGAGGCCTTCAAGCCGGGTTCGCCTATTTGGAAAAACAAAGAGAATTATGGTTTCGGCTGGCGCATGAGCAGGGACTATCCCGATGCTTATTTCCATTTCGGTTGGTGGAAAGGCTACCGCAGCCTCGTCATCCGCGACGCGAAGCACCGCCGTTTCCTCGCCATCCTGACCAACACCACACAATTGATTCCCGTGGAAGAAACCTTTGGTTTTGTGGCAGATACCACCATTGTTTTCCCCCCGTTTGAATCGTGGCCGAGGGAATAAGTTTGGCATCAAAACAATGTTGGCAACATTATCATTTCTTGTCCGATTTGGTTGGCTTCGTTGAAAGTGATAAAATCGGGTCTTAATACATCCAACTCGTTGAACATTCTGATTAGTGAACGACCAACAGCCCAAGCAAGATTTACGGGAACAGCATTGCCGATTTGTTTATATTTGTCGGCATTGGCACCGCAAAATTGCCAATCGTCAGGGAAAGTTTGAATCCTTGCGTATTCTCTGACCGACAAAGGTCTTGTTTCGATGGGATGGCATCTTTCGGTTTGTTTTTGAGCAGGGGCGCAAGTCAAAGTCAACGAAGGTTCGTCAAGTGAAAGTCTTCTGGCCATGCCCGTCTTCCCGCCCTCAAGATAAAAACTGCCTCCCATATAGTCTTTCTGTACATCCTCGGGCAAGTCTCGCCAATCACCACCCATAGGGACTTGTGCTAAAACCTTACGTTTCTTTTCAGGATAACTTGCTCCTTCAGACAGCGGTACATCAGTATCATATAAAACACCTTTGTAGAAAGCATCCCGCAAAGTCATAATCCTATCGAAAGGAGAAGGCCAACGAAACTTGACCAATTGCGCAAAATCATTTCGTATTGCTATGAGAATCAGTCTTTCACGCTTCTGAGGAACTTGATACATAATTGCTTTCAGTACCCTTGGCTCGATGAGCGTATAACCTAATTCAGCAATGGTATTGCGGATGGTTTGCAAGGTTCTGCCATTGTCGTGCGACCATAAGCCTTTAACGTTTTCACCCATGAAAACTTTAGGCTGTATTTCATTGATTGCACGAGCCATTTCAAAAAACAATGTTCCACGGGTGTCGTTAAAGCCACCTTTGTTACCAGCGTATGAAAACGCTTGACAAGGGAAGCCGCCTGACAAAAAATCAACCTTGTCACGCAAAGGCTTAAAAGAAACATCATGCACATCGCCTTCCACTACATTCCAATTGGGACGGTTGAATCTCAAAGTGTTGCAGGCTATTGGGTTAAATTCGTTCAACAAAACATGTTTGAAACCGGCTTTCTCCATTCCCAAAGCCAAACCACCTGCACCAGCAAACAACTCTACAGACGTGAAATCGCGCCTTGGAGCGGTCTTCATTTCCTTGTCCCAATCGGTTTCAATCATCGACTTGATTTCAGGAACATCTTTTAGGCTTTCAATACTGAAAAACAACTTTCCTTGGTCATCTTTGATGGATTGATATAAGCCACGAGCCTCCCATTTTTGGACGGTGGCTCTTGAAACTCCCATTATGTCAGCAAAATTGCTTGCTGATATGTATCCAGTCATAAACACCTTGCATTAAAACTGTTCAAATCCTTCGTAATTCTTGAATGCGAGCAAGTATAGGCTTTTCATAATGTTGGGCGAGATTGCTTTCAGTTCCACAAAAACAGTATTTTCGTTGTTGTCACGTTTCATGCCAGCAATCACATCATCCAAAATGTCAGGCAAAGCCTTACATAGTTTTGCAAAAGCAAAAGCGTCGTCAAAAACAATTTCGTAAAACTTATCCATAGAAACTCTACGGATATGATCGTTGTTGAATTGCTCTCCATCAACCGTTACGACCCAAGTTTTATTCTGTGAATGAGCAGCAATCGTTTCCACAAGCATACACACTGCCTTGCTATCACGAACGATTTTTTGTTGCATCTTCATGTATGTCTTTTGTGAGGCGGCAGAGTTCATGGTATTGTGCTTGTTCTTCATTTCCACAAAAATATGCCTCTCCTCGTTCACCACATCAAAGCCCTCTTTGGGAACAGTCCATCCATTGCCCGCATAGTGAAACAGGTTTTGGTGGAAATAGCCGATGTGGTTGTTGTTCGACTTGTCCATTTGACGCATACATTCCGAAGCAACCACTTCCTCAATCGAGCGGCCATACACCTTGGAGTCGAAAGTCAGTTTAATTGGATCGATGATGTTCTTGTTGAACGCTGCGAGGTCGATGCTTGCACTATAACGTTGCACCGTTTCCCTCACATGGTTGTAAATATCACGGTCTGAGATAAATCCGAGGTTATATGTTTTCATTATTTATACTTTTTCTCTATTATTAAGTAAGTATGAGGAAGTTTTACATTTACAAATAACCTATTCGGTCACTTCACCACCAACTTGAATCCCACGCCGTGCACGTTCACGATGTCGACGTGCGGGTCGTCCTTGAAGTATTTGCGCAGTTTGGTGATGTAGACGTCCATCGAGCGGGCGTTCAAGTAGGAGTCTTCCTCCCAAATCTGTTGGAGCGCCTTTGAGCGTTCGAGGGTGTTGCCCATGTTTTCGCACAGCAGCAGCAGCAGGTCCGATTCCTTGGAAGTCAGTTTCTTGGTTTCGTCGCCCTTGGAGAGGATGTGGCGCGGCGCGTCGAAGGTGAAACCGCTCAGACGATAGAGGGAGGGCTTGGCCTTCGAATAGGCGCATCTGCGATGCACGGCTTGGATGCGCATGAGCAGTTCGTCCATGCTGAACGGCTTGGTGATGTAGTCGTCGGCACCAATCCTGAAGCCTTCCAGAATGTCGTCCTGTTCCTTTTTCGCGGTGAGGAAAATGATGGGCATCAGGGGGTTGTTGGCCTTGATTTGCTTGGCGAGGGTGAAGCCGTCCATGAGGGGCATCACCACATCCAGAATGCAAAGGTCAAATTCGGCGGCGTTGAAGGTATTCAGTGCTTCCTCACCGTTCATGCAAAGGGTGGCGAGGAAACCTTTGGAATCGAGGTAAGCCTTGAGGAGCATACCCAATTTTTTGTCGTCTTCAGCCAATAAAAGTTTAATCTGTGACATAGTTTTCTGTCTAAAAATGGATTGATGAAAAATAAATCAAATGCTCGTAATTCAATGTGCAAAGATAAGAAAAATTTCGATAAATATTCACGTGAATTGAATTTTATCACATTTTTTGTCCTATCTTCGCAGCATCTTAATCTACAAAGTCATGAAAATAGACCTTACACACATCAATCCGTTTTTGGAAACATCAAATTTTAAATCGTTAGAATCAAGAATACCAGCAATTTACGAAACGATTTACAAGAAAACGGGAGCCGGCAACGACTTCCTCGGTTGGGTGAGTTTGCCCTCCGAAATCGACGAAAACCTTCTTTCCGACATCGAAAAAACCGCCGCTTTCCTGCGTCCGAAGTCGGAAATCTTCGTTGTCGTCGGCATTGGAGGCTCTTATTTGGGTGCGCGTGCCGTCATCGAGGCCCTGCAAAACCACTTTGCCCCGCTGACGGGCGAGCAGCCTTTGATTGTCTACGCCGGCCACAACATGAGCGAGGATTATCTCTCCGAATTGCTTGCCGTTTTGGACAAGAAGGACTATTCGTTGGCCGTCATTTCCAAGTCGGGCACCACGACCGAGCCGGCCATCGCCTTCCGCATTTTGAAGCAACATATTATTAACAAATACGGTGAGGAGGAAGCCGCCTCGCGCATCGTCGCCATCACCGACAAGGCTCGTGGCGCGTTGAAGCAACTGGCCAACGTGAAGGGCTACAAGACCTATATCGTCCCCGATGATGTGGGCGGACGTTTCTCAGTGCTTACGCCTGTGGGTTTGCTGCCCATCGCCATGGCGGGCATCGACATCCGCAAGTTAGTGGCAGGTGCTGTTGAAATGGAGCAGCAATGCAAGAAAAACCAGACCGTCGACAATCCCGTTTCGCAATATGCTGTGGCGCGTCAGGCCTTGTACGCCCAAGGCAAGACCAACGAAATCATGGTGAACTATGAGCCGCGACTGGTTTATTTCAGCGAATGGTGGAAGCAACTCTACGGCGAGAGCCACGGCAAGCAGCACAAGGGCGTTTTCCCCGCTTCGGTCACCTTCAGCACCGACCTTCACTCGATGGGACAATACATCCAAGACGGCTTGCGCAACCTCTTCGAGACCGTGATTTCGGTGGAAAACTCCAACCACGAACTCCGCATTCCGAATGAAAGCGAAGACCTCGACCAACTGAACTACATCGCTGGCAAACGCATTTCGGAGGTGAACCACAAGGCTGAGTTGGGTACTGTTTTGGCTCATGAGGACGGCGGCGTGCCGAACTTGCGCATCGTCATTCCAGAAGTTTCTGAAAAGGTGCTCGGCGAATTGATTTATTTCTTCGAGATGGCCTGTGCCGTGAGCGGTTACATGCTGGATGTCAACCCCTTCGACCAACCCGGCGTGGAGGCATACAAGAAGAATATGTTCGCGCTGTTGGGCAAGAAAGGCTTCGAGGAACAGACGAAGAAACTGAATGAACGGCTGGGAATCTGAAAATTGTTTATCTTTGCGGCCTCAAAACAATAGAATCATCTGAAATGGACGTACCTAAAGACGACGTAAACTCACAGTTTACATTCACTTACGACGACATCAAGGGCACAGTGCATGTGGTAGACCACCAAACAGGCGAAGAATACGACCTATTGAAGGAAGACACTGGCTGGTTTGATGCCGAATTCAAATTTGACGTATAGAATTTTTCTCACACAGAATTCGGAGAACTATGAGAAAGGGCTTTGCCATTCCCATGATTCCCCTAATTCTGCGTGAGAAATTTTATTTTTTCCGCTTCCAAGTTTGCGAGCGGCCCAGTAGTCCCGCCTTGTCCAACGAGCCGCGTAGGACGAGTTCGTCGGTTTTGGCGTGGTAAGTCACCTTGCCGTGGTAGGTCTTTTGGCTTTCGGGGTCGTAGACCTTGCCCTTCAGATGGTCGCTGTGGACTTTCATCTCCTTGAAGAGTTTGGTGCCGACCACGCCCTCATATTCTTTTGGGTAGGGTGCCTTCATCACCTTGTAGTTTCCGTTGGCGTCTTTCTCGTAAATCGTCACGATTTCGGCCTGATAGGTGCCTTTTTCTTCATAAATCCTGACGGTGGAGCGCATGTCGCCCGTCTTGTCGTCGAAGGTGTTCCACAGGCCGAGCATCTTGCTCACTTGAGCCTGTCCGAGCGTGGCCGTAGCCACGAAAAGGAGTAGGAAAAGGAGTTTTTTCATAAAAGGATTTTTTTTGATAATTTGGGTGCAAAGGTATTTAAATTCCACTAATCTTGAAGAAAAAACGGACTATCGTCCAGAAGCAACCACTTGGTCAAGTATCGTTTCAGGCGAAGTTCCCATCAATGTGATGGCAGAAAGTTTGCGCCCCATGTCCTTGAGGGAATGCCCGCAATGATATAGGAAGTCATCAATAATCAACCAACGGTCGTGAGAAGGCTTTGACCACAGGTGTGTTTCAATCGGCCCAACATTCGCAGAGGCATTATGTGAGTCTCTTAACGTTGATAAATCTTTGCCTGAGAAAATATCCGCAGAAACGCCTTTGTTGCGTACATCAAGCAAATCGAAAGTTGCCGCATCGATGTATGCATCTATGACGACAACCCTTTGTTGTGCGCTTTTGATGAGTTTTTCAAGCAATACACGGGCTTCGAAAAACTCTCCATCGAAGAACACCTGTTCCACAGGCGGCAAATTGGTACGGACAAAAAAGTCTATCTTTTCCCGATGTTCCTTCAACTCACTTTCTATCAAAAGTATACGATTGTCTTGCAGTTCAAATCGAGAATCAATCTGCCTTTGGAAGGCAAGCAGTTGCTGATTGACAACATGTCCTTCCAAAAGATATTTTTTCAGGATAGAATTTGCCCATTGACGAAAACGAGTGGCATGAATACTGTTCACTCTGTAACCTACAGAAAGAATCATATCCAAATTATAGGCTTTTGTAACGTACAATTGTTTCCCGTCGTTACCCATGTATTCCAAAATGGAATATGTGCCACTCTCTTCCAACTCGCCTGATTTATAAATATTTGCGATGTGCTTAGAGATAGCAGGTTGCTTTACGCCAAACAAATCGGCAATCTGTTGTTGTGTAAGCCAGACTGTTTCTTTATCCAACCTAACTTCAAGTCTAATGTTGTCGTTGGGCTGATACAGCACAATCTCTCCCTTGTTGGTGGGAGAGGATAAAAGCGATATGTTTTCAGTTTGAGGCATTGATTATTTAGTAATTACGGCACAAAAAAACCACAAACTTCACAAGTATGTAAAACATACTAATCTTTGCACAATCGGATAATTATTCCTTCACAAACGGTTTCAAGTCCTTGGCAGCATCGGCAGCGGTGATGCGTTGGCCTCCGTTGTCCAAGTCGATGAGGACGTAGCGGTCGTGGCCCATCCCGAGTTCCTTCATGTAACTGAGTTGGCGCAGGCCATGGCGACTCTCGATGCGATGCACCATGTCGTGGTGTTCCTCTTCCATCATGGCGTAGATGATGTCCACACAGGCTTGGTCGATGGCCAAAATATCGGTGGAGGAGAGGATGCCAACATTCGGCGTTACCACAGGCGCGGCGGCCACTCCCTCGCAGTCGCAAGAAACTGACATATTGCGCATTACATTCACGTAAGTGACATGCTCACCAAAGAAGTCGATAGCAGCCTTGGTGCTCTCAGTCATGCGCTCCATGAACTCCTCCTCGGCGATGTCCCATTGGTTGGGCTGGCCGGGCGTGGTGTGTATCCATGCCTTGCCGATGCGACCGTCGGCGCAGCCGATACCGATATTCTTGTTCGAGCCACCGAAGCCACCCTGCACGTGCCCTTTGAAGTGGGTGAGTGCGACGAGCGAGTTGTAGTTGGTCAGGTGGCTGCCCATGCTCATTTTGTCGAACCACTTGCCGTTTTTCACGGGCAGGCAAACGGTGTCGTCCTCATCGAGGATGTCGACGGGCGCGAAAGTCCAGCCGTTCACTTTGATGGTCTCGCGATGCTGTTCGGTGGTGTAGCGGTCGCCCTCGTAGTAAGTGTTAGTCTCGACGATGGTGCCGTTGGGGAGGTCTTTCTCCATGAGTGCCTTCACCCACTCGCTCGGGATGATGTTGGGGCCGTTTTTCTCGCCGGTGTGCAATTTGACGGCCACTTTGCCTTCAATCTTTCCGTTCACTTGCTCATAGGCTTTGATGAGGCCTTCGGGGGAGAGGTCGCGGGTGAAATAGACGACGGCTTCTTCGCCAGAGCGTTGTTCGTAGGGCACGTATTTGTTGCCGTCAGTGCCGGGGATGGGTTTCTGTGTCATAGTGTCGTTCGTTTTTTGATTTGAACTGTTGCCGCAGGCGGCCATCATCACCGTGGCGACCGCCATAAGGAATAGTTTTTTCATTGTTGTTGTTAAATTAATTGTTGTTAAATTATAACATCCCCTTCAAATCATCTTCCATTTCCTCGGGCGTGGTGGTGGGCGGGAAACGTTTCACTATGGCACCGTCGCGTGAGATGAGGAATTTGGTAAAGTTCCACATGATGTCGCTGTCTTTCTCCGCGCTCTTGCTGATGGTCTTGAACAGCGTGTGTGATGCTTTGGCCTTGATGCCCTTGTATTCCTCGGTCGGGGCTTGCTGCTTCAGGTATTCGAAAATGGGATGTGCATCCTTGCCATTCACGTCGACTTTTTTCATCAGCGGGAAGGTCACGCCGTGGTTGAGGCGACAGAACTCGGCGATTTCCTCGTCGGAGCCCGGCTCTTGATGGGCGAACTGGTCGCAGGGGAAGCCAACGATGACCAAACCTTGGTCCTTGTATTTCTGATAGAGGGCTTCCAACCCGTCGTATTGTGGAGTGAAACCGCACTTCGAGGCGGTGTTGACAATCATCAGGACTTGGCCTTCATATTGGCTGAAGTCCACTTCTACGCCTCTGTTGTTCAGGGCTTTAAAGTCATAAATCGTAGTCATTTTTTAGTGTTTTTATAATGTTGATTCTGCAAAGATACTTAAATTTCTGTTTTGGCAAAAAGTAACATTCTCTGTTTTTTTCTATTTTTGCTGCTTCGCACTGCAAACCATACCTGTGCGATTGAACAACAAATGAAACGTATCTTTTTGATTATCTGCTTTGTAGGAGCAATGATGGCTCCAATGAATCTCTGCGCACAAACCCCTGAAGAAGTCGTTGAGCGCATGAACGCCGAATTCAGAAAAGGTGATTCCCTCGGCATGTCCTTCGATTTCGTGATGTCAATTCCCATCCTTGGCGAGTTCAGAAGCACCAACTATACGCTGGGCGACAAACTGAAGATTGAACTTTTCGCAAAAGGCAATAAAATCACCAGTTGGAACGACGGCACAACCGAATGGGAGTATAACCTCGAGAAGAACGAGGTGAAAATCACCAATGCGAAGCCCAAAGAGGAAAAGGACAACTCGGGCGACACTGGTCTCGTCACCGGTGTTTCGGAAGGCTACGACCTCTCTTTCGACAAGAAAACCAATGACAAAGTGTGGTACATCGTGTGCAAGAAAAACAAGTCAAACAAAGAAAAGGACGACCCGAAGCGCATAGACCTCGCCGTTTCCAAAGCCGATTATTCGACCATCTACATGAAGACCAAGGCGAAAGGCATCGGCATCTCCATGGAAAACTTCAAGGTTGGCGTGACGGAAAAGGAAGTCACTTTCAATCCTGCCGATTATCCGAATGCTACGATTGTTGACGAGAGATAAAACGGCCTTGCTGCGTTCAGGTTTCCTCAATGGCTATGTGGCAGTCTTTTTTGACGATACTGGCAAGAGCCCATCCTGACGTTTCGCCTCAATGAAAGTGCCGTAGTCTTCGTAGACGTCCCTCACGACATCGTCCCAGTTGTGGTAGAGGTCGCGGCGGGCGGCGGCGGAGATGCGTCTGTAAGCCTTTGAGTCGTCCATGATGTCCATGATCATCTTCGCATAACTGTCCTCGTCAGGAGGGCAAACATAACCGTTGACATTGGACGTGACGGTGGCTGCTGTTTTGGCGCCTTCCAAAAATAGGGTGGGTGTCCCTTGGCAGGCCGCCTCAATCTGCACCAACGAGTTGGCATCATAGAGCGACGGGAACAGGAAAAGTTTGGCGCGGGAATAGAGGTTTTCCAACATCTCCTTGCCTGTCAGACCACACATCACCACTTCTTCGGTCAGGCCCTGTTCTTGCACGAGGGCAGCAAGTTTTTCCTCATCCTGCCCCTTGCCGGCGAACAGCATCCGGAAGTTCTTCAGGCCCATCGCCTTGGCCTTCGCTAAGGCGCGGACGATGAAGTCAATGTTCTTGATGTAATTGATTCGTCCTACAAAAAGGAAGACTGTGGCATCGGCGGGAATGCCGTAGGTTTCGTTGACCATCCGGGCGGCGGCATCCGAATCGGGCACGGGATGGTGGTCGGTAGCGTTGAGGCGCACCTTGCAGGGAGCGGTCAGGCCGTATTCATGGACATAGAGGTCCTTGATGCCGCCATTCACAGCCCAGCATTCGTCGCAGGCGTTGAACACACGCATGATGGTGTCCATCGCCACGACCGAGGCCGACTTGAGTTTAAGCGACTTCTCGAAATCCTGTTTGTACTGCGAATGCAGGGTAGCAACCACGGGAAGTTTGTGGATTTTGGCATACAGGACTCCCGCCAGACCAACCGAGAAGGGAGAATGGATATGGACGATGTCGATACCGCTCTTGATAAGTTGTGCCTCGAACCGTGGGTCCAGAGCGGGCATGGGAAGGTCATAATCGCTCGTGATGAGCGGCAACGACGAGCACCGCACGACCTTGTACGGCAGTTTCGCATCCTCCTTTTGGTCAACATTCCTCGTTTTCGGGCAGAATACAACCACTTCGCAATATTGCATCAGTCGGCGGGCATAATTGTCCACCACTTTGATTACCCCGTCCACCATGGGGTACCATGTATCGATGAAAAGGCCAACTTTCATTGTTCTTTTGTTATTATAAGTGTATTGTGCAAAAATAGACGGATTGAGGCAGAAAGGCTATGTCCAAATTACCTTTTTTATGGTTGATATATCTGATGAAAGAAATATACAATTGCTTGCCAAAGCATTGTTTACAAAATAGGGTGTGAAGTTGTTAGTCTTTTTTGTGGAAAGCAAGAATAATCTTTGTCGAAAAAACTTCAAAACAAATATGTCTGGCAACGGACTAAGCCTAATTCGGAACCGAAATCAGCGGCACATCCAACACGACAGAAATTCTTGCCAATGTGGACAGCGTAAAGTTGTGACCGCCACCAAGCCAGCGCGATACGGCAGCAGCGGAGGTGCCAAGACGTTTGGCAAGTTCTTTTTGGGTCATGCCTTTGGCTTTCAGCGCATCATCAATCTCGTCGGCAATATGGAAAGACCATTCCATTTGTTGCCTTAAATCCTTTGGGGTGGCTGCCAATGCCTCATGGAAATGTTTTGCCCCTGATACATCTTGTTTCATAGGTCGTATTCTTTATCGTCAACACCAATTATTTCTGTTTTCTCAATGCGAACAATGCCTTTTTTGA
>Ga0310786_10006020_pt1 | contig 16280 bp, 13 predicted proteins | sample AusTroGonzalo_MG_FD_203881 | JGI IMG/M metagenome (GOLD analysis project Ga0310786, IMG submission 203881) | Bovine rumen microbial communities from tropical cattle in Woodstock, Queensland, Australia - Gonzalo_03 (v2) (version 2) | ecosystem: Host-associated > Mammals > Digestive system >... | reverse complement strand
CGTATTCAATTCCCTCTACGACGTTCTCGGCTGCACCCGCTCCGACGAAAAAGTCGCCATCATCTTGCGCCACGCCCAACGCGACATCAACAAATACGGCGACGACGACGGCCTCATTGACGTCGGTAGAGCACAGGCAAAGCAAGTCGGCGAAAAACTCAAAAAACTCAACCTCGACGACTTCTATTACATGTACACCAACGTCAAACGCACCGCAGAAACCGCACAAATCATTGCTGTGAACAAAGGCGAAAACGTTTCGTCAAACATCAACGACTGGCACAAGCATAGCATCGAAAACCTTACCGAAATCAACCAGAACCTGAAGGAATCTTGGTATGTCAAGCCGGGCCAGAGCGCAGGCAACTGCAAAGGTGGCGCTAGCTGGGGCTGGAGTTCTTACTCCAGAATCGCCTATCAGGAATACGATGACGACAACAACAAAAGAAACTGCGAAAACGCATTCTACCCCATCGACACAAGAATCGATGCATTCATCGAAAACTACTTTACATACGAACAAATGCACAAGTACACCTTGGCAATTTCTCACGACCAATACCTCGTGCCGTTCGTCGTTACAATCAGTAACAAACAAATCCACGATGACGTTAAAAATTCCAAATACGACCTTCGATTCCACAAGCATGATCGCGACATTAACTGGCAACCAGATTTCAACTACTGGATCAACTACCTCACCGGTGTAATCCTCATCGTTGATTCCGAAAACAACGTTATAAAGCTCCCCGTCAAAGCACTAGACGACGGATTCCTGCGCAAATACGAAAATCCATAACATACAAGCTTCAAAGCCCCCGGCCGGGGGCTTTTTTCGTAAGTACAAAAACAAAAAACAACGCCCCACAAGGCGTTGTTTTTCAATGTCAAAAAAGGAGATTCCCGCCTTTAAGGCACCTCAACAGAATCCAAAATCTTCTGCACGACGGTTTCGGCAGTGACTTCTTCCGCTTCAGCTTCGTAGCTCAGAATCACACGGTGGCGGAGCACTTCCATTGCGACAGCCTTCACATCTTCCGGCGTCACGTAAGCGCGGCCCTGGATAAACGCATGAGCCTTCGAAGCCTGGGCAAGACCGATAGAAGCACGCGGAGAAGCGCCCACTTCCACAAAGCCCACCAAGTCGCTACGCTTGATGCTACCCGGATCACGCGTTGCCAAGACCAAGTTCACAATGTATTCGCGCACGCGTTCGTCCACATAAACCTGCTTCACGAGCTCGCGAGCCTTCAAGATATCTTCCTTCGTTGCAACAGCCTTCGGCTGGCGGAGTCCTGCACCCGAAACAGCATCGAGAATCTTCATTTCGTCGGCCTTGTTCGGGTAGCTGACCTTTACCTTCAAGAGGAAACGGTCCACCTGAGCTTCCGGCAGCGGATACGTACCTTCCTGCTCAATCGGGTTCTGCGTGGCAAGCACCAGGAACGGCTCGTCCAGCTTGAACGTTTCATCACCAATCGTGATGTGGCGTTCCTGCATGGCTTCGAGCAAGGCGCTCTGCACCTTCGACGGAGCACGGTTAATTTCATCAGCGAGCACAAGGTTCGTGAAAAGCGGACCCTTGCGCGTTTCAAACTTTGCTTCGCGGGCGTTATAAATCGTCGTACCGAGCAAGTCTGCCGGCAGCAAATCAGGAGTAAACTGGATGCGCTTAAAGTCGAGCGAAACAGCATCGGCAAAAGCCTTCACCGCAGTCGTCTTGGCCAAGCCCGGAAGGCCTTCCAAAAGCACGTGGCCATCTGCCAAAATACCCGTCAGAATGCTTTCGACCATCGCCTTCTGGCCAATAACCGTATCTTCAACTTCACGCAACAAGTTCATGCAAAAAGAACTCTGCTGCTTAATCTTTTCCGAAAGTTCCTGAATATCCATTATTTAACCTCTAAGTTTTTCATGCTTTAAGATACTAAAATCTTTAGGAAAAAACAAATGATTCTAGTAAACCGCAAGGAGTAAGAAGGGGGAAGCCTCCCCCTGATTGCAGCCTTGCCCTATTGTCATGCCCGCCACCGAGCGGGCACCTCCTTCTAGGGCAAGTCTTCCATCACCCCTTCGCCTAAGGGGCACTGCCCCCTAACACCCCCAAATGCAAAAAATGTTTATTTTGACGACTCTCCATTCATAAACGCATAATTTATCATAAAATAAAAACGATTCCTCGGTTCATCAATTTCTCGACCATAGCGAAACTCCAAAGAAACCCCTTTAAAAGCCAAATAAGCACCTGCACCGAACTCATTATAAAAACCAGTAGAATAAAAACCTATACCACCAAGATTTTCATCAACATTATATGCATTACGAGAAATATGCTCACTAAATCCTAGTTTAAAATTTTCATTTACAGGATATTCTTCTATCAACATCAAACCTCCAAAAAAAGGAACAGCGTCTCTATCAACAGTATTTATTGCAAACAAGCCCCATCCCTGCAAACCTACATATTGACTTCGAAAACCCGCAATACCACTAATTGAAATATTTTCGAGAGACGCGCCAAATATAAAGTGATCAAACCGCATTAAAAGTGATATATCAAGAGCCCCATAATCTTCCGCATCGAAATAATCACTTTCAAACCGATAAGTTCCTCTATGAACATCACCAACAAAGGCAACTCCACCCAAAACAAGACTTCCACCATTTTTATTCACATTCATGAACTGCGCAGCAGAAGGCGGATGATTAGAGCATCCAGCCAAAATCAAGGCCATCACCCAGACCAGGGAGCATAATATCCATTTCATAAATTATAAAATAGCTTATTCTTTATAAGGACGATTCCATTTTTCCAATTCCGCATACAAAGCGCTCAATCCCGGAGAATCCCAAAAATAGCCCCCGGAAACAGAAGCTTCCATGCATCGTCCATCTTTTTTATAACCAATTCCCTCAAAATTCGAATCAACGACAATGTAATTTTCCACTTTCGTTGTTTCCGGTACAAAACTTTCCAAAGCCGATTCCATTTTCAAGTACATCGTCGTATCGGCAATAGAATCCACCGACATTTTTTTCCAGGACATTTTCGAGTAATCGCTCATATTTCCCGTCCAATGGGAATAGTCCCGTTCATAGTAAATCCTTCGCAGGACAAACCATGAAGAATCCCGTACCACTTTTTCTAGCCTTACAGAAAATTCCGTTTTTGAAAATCCGCTACCTTCCGCATAGAAACGAATAAAATCATTACCCGCACAAATCGAATCAATCATGGACTTGATTACGCTATCCTGCAAGGATTCAAGCTTATCCTGCTTTAACTCCACAAATTTCGCAATAACCTGAGTAGACTCCGGCCACCAAGTTCTTTTGGTAGAAGTCGATGAATTCCGTTTTGTTTGAGACTCGTTATTCGCACAGCATTGTAACAACATCGACAGGACGAATAGAAGTACGCATCGAGTCCAAGTTCTCACTGGATTCATATTTTATCTCCACTATTTCTTTTTCACAGCGGGCAGTTCCGGGAGCATCGCGTTGAGCAAACGCGCGAGCAAGCTGTTGTCTGCAATTTGTTCGGCACAGACACGTAACATCGGCTTTGCGCCATCGTAGGGCAACTGCAATTTTGCATCCGGAAGCATCGCCTTTGCAGCGGCCACAGGCTTCACAAGCAAACGGTCATCGTAAATCCCGCCAAAGATTTTTCCATCAGCATAAAGGATGTACTCGCCCATCATCTTGCGGGTCGTCACACGCAGTTCACCCTTGAACTGCGCCAAGACGTAATCACGAAACTTTTCAGAACTCGGCATTTTTATTCTTCACCAAATTAACGATACAGTCACTAAATTCACCAGCATTACCAATATGGTAGCTATCCGCACCATAATACAAAAGTGAGTCCTTGCTATTATAGGTGGAACTAAGATCCATCAAATTAGCGTTTTCAGCCTTGCAAATTTCCGGTGTCATTTTGGAATCGGACATATAATCCAAAACGCAAACTCCATTGTCAGATTTCAAAGTTGCACCGACTTCTACATAACTACCACCATTATACTGCAAACGCTTCGCCTTGGTAAATTCGACCTCAAAATTCTGCCCACTGATCACAAATGAAATATGCGTTTTATCTCTATTGTTAATAACAACATTCTTTTTTTGCGCATATACATCAAAGCCTTCATTTTTCCAGAATGCAGTCCATGGGGAAACTCCATATCCCGACACAACGGCACCTTCATTTGTATAAATAATTAAATCAAAGATTTTTTCCATAAAAGAAGACCCTGTATAATCGTCATATTCATCTTCTGTCGGGGCATTTATGTCTACCGCATTTCCTTTCAAATCGATCACAGACGCAAAAAGAGTATCCTGCGTAAAATCAAAGTATGTGATTGTATTTTTTAGCCAGCCGTTCAGTTCGCTTGCATCACGGCAATCAAGAGAATTACTTTCTTGAACATACTTACAGTTTATCATTTTCCATTTGTTCTTAATCTGTCCATTTTTACCACCAACAAATATTTGACCATACGTTCTTACATCTTCATCGCTATAAAAAATAACAAGCGTATCGCCTCTGAAATCATACACCCTATCAATATGTTGTGTATCCACCATCGTCACGAATTCGTATTTGTCATCATTAACTTTGCAAACATCATAACTGTGTACTTCATAAGTCGAAAACTTCCGATTCGCCTCATCCAAAACCAACGGGTACTTGATCCCCACAAAATTTTCCCTTGAATTATCGGACACCGGGTTAGACTCGTCACCTTCGCTACAGGCAAGCATCAAAGAACAGCAAAGCAGACTACCAAGATTCAGTAATTTCATAGGATCTCCTTCCAAATCGTTTATTACAAATAATACAAATTTCGGGACAATGCCCTCCGGTAAGCCGCGCTTTACAGTTTCTTTTTCAGCGCTTTAGTACAAGGTTTTTCGACAAGTTCGTGCAACGCAATGGCGATGACAGCGCACAGCACAATCGACACCGCAATTTGCAACACATTATTCTGAATCCCGCACAACGGGAAAAGCCAGTTTTCAATTTCAGTATTGAATGTCTGCGCCAGGAAAAACGCATAGCTTGCCGCACTCGCATACCGCAGCACAGCCGATTTCTGCAACCGCGGAGATTTGAGCCCCGCCAGCGTCAACGCAATGCAGCCAAACAGCGGAACCGCGATCCAATCGTAAAGCATATAGTTCCCGACAAAGATGTTCAGCTTTACCGCCACAGAAACGCCCACAACCAAAAGGATTGCTTCAACGATAAATGATTTCCAGGACGTAATCCACTTCGCATTCACAGGGAGCGACGCCAGAACCACACCGATGAAAAATTCAAGTCCGCGGAAAAACGGATTGGAATAGATCGAGTCCGTCGAGAATGTATGCACCACCATCGGCGACCAGAACAAGATCAGAGCGCTCACGCCAAGAGCGACAAGCTTTGCCCGGGTCCCCCATTGCTTTACGACTTCTTGCATCAACGGAAAAAACAGATAAGCAAGCAGTAGGCATGAAATGAACCACGTTCCGCCATTATGGCTCACCGGGAACAGCGTCGAAAACACGGTCTGCAAGCCAAGCAGTTCAATCGGCAAAAGCACCAGATTCTGGAACAGACTTTCGGAGCCAAAGCTAAGGACATACACGACCGAGACCAGGTAATACAGCGGCAAAATTCCAATGGCTCGCTTCAGATAAAAATTCCTGAGTACATCCATCTTAAAAAGTTCACGTTCCTGATAAGTGCGGAACAAAACGAAACCGGAAAGCATAAAGAATCCGGTCATGAAAATCGCACCCATCGAGACGAAACCCGTCAGCGGTCCAAAGCTGCAATCATGATGAATGTGGCAATGGAACAGTAGCACCATCAAGGCAGCCACCACGCGGAACAAGTCCAGCCCCGCCATCCGTCGTGAAATCTTCTTTTCGTCAATAACCATATATCAAAGGTACATTTATTTTCAATAAAGGAGATGCCCGCACAAGGCGGGCATAACAACTTCACAAGTCCCATTCGACTTCAAGGCATCCAATATGAAGTCCCCTTCCTACTGTCTACCGTCTACTTCCTACTAATCGTCTTCTTCCACGCCCATGAGGGTCATAGCAAGTTTCCAGGTTTCCTTGTTCTCAAAACCGTCGCGTTTGCCACCGCCGTAGCGGGCGTGGGCAAATTCTTCGAGCAATGGCTTCCAGCCCTCAAGCTTGCCATCGGCCACGAGTGCATCCAAAGAATCCGACCCAAACAGGTGCAACGCATATTCCTTGCAAATGCTTTCAAGTTCCAGGAGCCATTCACGACTGTCGGCCACCATCACGCGTTGCTTCAGCACCACCATCTTTTCGCGCAGCGCATTCTCGAACGCATTCTTCGCGGCAGCCTTCGTACGGTCCCTGGAACGCTTGCGCATACGCCACAAAGCGGCAAACAGCACGCAAACGCCCACGGCACCGCCAGCAATAAATGGGAGCGGGTTAAACGGTGCATCGACTCGTATAGGCACGCTATCGCTACGCAAATCGAGCGACTGCCCCATCGGCGTCGGGATTTCAAAACGCATCGCCGGAATGTTCAAGTTGCCCGTATCCTGCATAACGAGCTTGTAGTTGAACGTGATCTGCGCCAGTTCCTTGCCGTCCTTGACCGTACGGCTCGATTCCTGCGAAACACCCAACTGCAAAATACCCTTTGCATTCGCCGAACTTGTCGGCACTACCAAAATGGCACTGCCCTGGACGCTCCACGAAACCGTCACCGGGAAGTCGATCGTATCGCCCACGGTCGCCGTAAGCGGCGTACCGCCAGCACTATTGGCGTTTCCCGCCGTAATCGAAATGCCAAGCTGTTCAGCGGTCGGGAGTGCAGGCATTCCCGCATCATTTTCCACATCGCCACCGTCAACAGAACCCGCTGCACCGTCCACATTCAAACTGTCCGGTTCAACAGCAAGAACATTCGTCGAATCGTTTGTCGTTACAGCAAGTAAAGAGTCCACATTTTGTTCTTGATTCTCGGTCTTCGCTTTTTTTGCCTTGACAGGCTTTACGGCCTTAGTATTTGCGTTCTTTTTCATATTGAAGAATATACAAATTCCACCTAAAAAAAAGTCAACCCCGCAACAGCGTGCGGGGCGACAGATAAAGAACGATTCAAGTACGTCTAGACTAGATTCCGGCCGGACGAACGAACAAGCCGTTCAGCAAGGCGGAGTACATCGTGATCAAGATGTCAGAGAAGTAGCTGTTGCCGCCATTCGTGAGCGTCTTGGTGTTCAAGCCCTGCGTGCAAGCATTAAGCCAAGTTGCGTTTCCGGCGATACCCGTTGCGCACCAAGCACCGTACCACTGGCCCGAAACAACAGTGTTTCTAGTGTAGTCAGCACCCACGGACAAATTCCAGGAGTAGTTGACGGACAAAGCCATATCGTTCGGGTTGTTGTTAGACTTGCCTGCGATAAAGGTGTTCAAGGTATTCAAGATCGATGCTGCGCGAGCATCCTGGTACCAGTAGTAATCCCATGCGATTCTCCACGGAATACGCACAGATTCCTTATTGAAGGTCCAGTAAGTATCCTTTGCAGAACCGTTGTTCGGATCGACGGCATTACCCGCAGTGTTGCTCCAGTCCGGGAAGACGCCCGTACCCATCGACTGCACAAGCTGCATGTAGGTATACATGGCATCAAGCACGCCCTTCCAGTTGTGGTTCGGGTCTACCATTGCAAAGAGTCGGAGAGCCACCGGAGAGAAGTAGCTCAAGTTGTAAACCGGATCGCTGCCCTTCCAGGCATCCTGGTCACCCGAGTAGATGAGCATGTTCGTCGGGTTCACTTCCAGTTCCCAAATGGCGTTGATGAACGTGAGAGCGTCCTGCAAGTATGCTGCATTCTGAGTCTTGTAGTACATGACGATCAAGGACGTTGCAATGTCCAAGTCGGCATCCGTAGCACTGGAATTGTCGCCCTGTTCCCAATGGAACGACTTCGTGATCCACGGCATAAGCTTCACATTGTGATAAGCCCTGAAAGCACGGGAGTAGTTCCACAAGCGGTTATAGGTATCAACATCGTTATTGAAGGCCGCAAGGAGCATACCGTAGCCAATGCCTTCGGACACGGTGCAACCACGGAACTTCATCGCCTGGACCGTAGCGTCATTCACCGTGCAGAGAGACTTGTAATAGCCCGTCGACTGAATGGACCAGACCACACGACCTGCCGGCTGGTAACCCGCAGAGAAGACAACGCCAAAATCACCCGCAATAGACGGGTAGGTCACCATTTCTGTTTCTTCGGTCACAAAATGGTAGGACTGCCAGCTCATATAGTGGTTGACTGCATAAGCCGTATTTGCTGTAGAGGCCAATTGAGCGTATGCCGAAGGAGTTGCAGAGCTAGCCGGAACCGGAGCTGCAGAAGAACTGACCGGAGCAGGAGTAGAGGAGCTTACCGGCACGATTACAGAAGAAGAACTGACCGGTCCCGGAACAACAGCGGAGCTGCCCGGTACAATTGCCGAACTAGACAGGATTACGGGAGAGCTTACCGGAGTCTGAGTTTCCGGAGAACTCGGATTATCGTCGCCGCAGGCGCCTAAATAAAAAGCAGATCCCACCAAAATAGGCAACAGGATTTTTTTGGAAATCATAAAAGCCTCTCTAAAAAGGGAACCCCTAGACGGGGATTGGTAAATGCCAAACTAATATATATAAATATAGCTATTAAGGAATCTTTGAAAGCAAAAATCAAGTTTACCTGTGAGTACAAACACAGACGGATTCCACACAAGAAAAGGGCCGCTTGCGCGACCCTTCCCAAACGCCGTTTAGAATCCGAAATTACTTCAACACGATCTTGTTGGAGAAGTTGACGGACTTGCCGGAAACGCGGACCATGTAGATACCTGCGTCGAGAGAAGCGAGGTTCATAGCAGAGGAAGCGTCACCCTTGGCTACAACCTGGCCATGGAGGTTGAAGACTTCGGCAGTAGCGTCAGACTTGACACCAGTGAAGCCGAGAGTACGACCAGAGAGGACGGCCTTCACAGAGGAAGCGCCGCGAACAGACTTGATGCTATGCGGATCCGGAGTGCCGCAATCGGCCGGGCAGGTGCCATCAGACGGACCGACAGAGCAGATGTTGAATGCATAGGAACCCGCAGCAGCCTGGATCTTGAACTTGACCGCAACAAGCTGCGAAGAAGCAGTAGGACCGTCCATCTTGGTGGCACCATTGTACCAGGACGGTTGCTTGAAGTCGGCCCATGTAAGAACCTTCTTTGTACCGGCGGTAGCCTTCGGGAGAGATGCAGCCGGGTTAGCAAAGCCGATCGTTGCGTCTACCTTGTCGCCGAGGCCGAGTTCCAGAGCCATAGGAGCTTCAGAAGTATAGGTAACGCAGAGGCCACCCCAAGCAGAAGCATCGCCAGGAACCGCAGTCTTGTCTGCGGCAGAGGTTTCACCGACAACGTTGAAGCCGATACCCACGAACGGGGGGTAGGTCAGGGAGCCCTTGTTGAGTATTGCGGTACCGCAGACGCCTCCGCAAGCAGCAATAACGTTGTCAAGAGCTTCAGCGCTGGATTCGGAGCCTTGCAGACCGTTCCAGTCGACCTTGGACAGGCCACCATCGTTATCGTCAGCGTAGCTGAACCAGTAACCGTAAGTTTCGGTGGCATTACCGAGACCGGTTTCGACCTGGACAGTACCTTCGGCACCAATCCAGGTGTCAAATGCGAATGTGGCAGAAGCGGCTAATAGTATAGCCGCGATAGAATGTTTCTTGTTCATATTTTCCTCCTGTGTAAAAACACATAATTAATATATACAAAGGAAATAGACAACAAACAAATGAAAGAAAAAAAAAAGGAAAAGGGTCGCTTGCGCGACCCTTTTCAAATATCCTTTTCGGATCCGAAATTACTTCAACACGATCTTGTTGGAGAAGTTGACGGACTTGCCGGAAACGCGGACCATATAGACACCTGCGTCGAGAGAAGCGAGGTTCATAGAGGAGGAAGCGTCACCCTTGGCAACAACCTGACCCTGGAGGTTGAGAACTTCGGCAGTAGCGGCAGACTTGACGCCAGTGAAGCCGAGAGTACGACCAGAGAGGATAGCCTTCACAGAGGAAGCACCGCGGACGGACTTGACAGCCGGGGTAACAGAGCAAGAAGCCGGGCAGGTACCATCATACGGACCTACAGCGCAGATGTTGAATGCATAGGAACCCGGAGTAGCCTGGATCTTGAACTTGACAGCAACGAGCTGAGAAGAAGCGGTCGGGCCATCGATCTTGGTGGCACCCTTGTACCAGGACGGCTGCTTGAAGTCGGTCCATGCGAGGGCCTTCTTAGAACCGGTGGTGGACTTCGGGAGAGATGCAGCCGGGTTTGCGTAACCGATCGTTGCGTCGACAGCGTCGCCGAGACCGAGTTCGAGAGACGGAGCAGCATCAGAAGTATAGGTAATGCAAACACCACCCCAAGCAGAGGCGTCGCCAGCAACCGGAGTCTTGTCAGTCGTAGAGGCTTCACCAACAACGTTGAAACCGATACCAACGAACGGGTTGTAGGTCAAAGAACCCTTGTTGAGTTCTGCAGTACCGCAGACACCGCCGCAAGTAGCAATAACGTTGTCAAGAGCGTCAGCGCTGTATTCGTTGCCGAGTTCACCGCCCCAAACGACCTTGGACAAACCACCGTCGCCATCGTCGCCGTAGCTGAACCAGTAACCCTGAGTTTCGGTAGCGTTGCCGAGACCCGTTTCGACCTGAGCGGCGCCATCAGCACCGATCCAGGTTTCAAATGCGAAAGCAGCAGAGGCAGCGAGAAGTGCCGATGCAATAGTAAGCTTCTTATTCATAATTCTCTCTCTTTTTTAATTGTTTTCCCAAATTTGGGTGATTTGGGTAACAATATATTTTTTTTTCTCAAAAAATGCTATACCTGCAAGCCTTTGAAAAAAAAATTTACACAACGAGTTACAATTCATAAGAATCCCTTAAAATAGCGTCCTAGAGCCGATTCAGCAGCAAACAAACTAATCGTTCCGAAAATCGCTGTGTTTTTTATCACAACAAGAAAACGCAACTTTTTTATTACGATTCAAGGTATTTCATTCTAGCATAGAGAAAGCTACATTATATAGTAATAAATCATACCCATCAAGGTCAGCCGCAAGCTGGCCCCGGAGCCGAATCGGCGCGGGAATGAAAAACGGGGTAAAGGTGTACAGCAAGCGCAAGGCAATCCGCTTTGTGTCCAATGGTAAACAAAAAATTAAGCTAATTAGCTTACTATATTGCTTTTAATTAGATAATTTTTGTCAAAACAAAAAGGAAACTCTCATGAAATTGACAAAGCTACTGACAGGCATCTTGGCTTGTGCCGCCATCCCGGCATTCGCCAGCGCCGCAACAGCAACTCCCAAGAAAGTGGGTCCGGTATCTTACTACGGAGCCCTTCATACCAGTGGAAGCAAAATCATCGGTGCCAAGAACAACCAGCAGGTAATGCTCCGCGGCGTAAGCCTTTTCTGGTCTGACGCAACGGGTGCTTCTTATTACAACCCGACGGTCATTTCATGGGCAACAGACAATCTTAAAATCGACGTGTTCCGCTACGCCATGGCAATCGAATATTACGATAGCAATGGAGGCACCAAGAACGCCGTAGACGCGGGCAACTCCTACAAGGGTTCTCCGGAAGGACAGCTTTCCTTGATCGACAAGATGGTCGAAGCAGCTATCGAAAACGATGTCTATATCATTATCGACTGGCATAGCCACAGAGCCCACCTCGAAACGGCTATCGCCAATCCGTTCTTCAAGACGGTTTCCGAAAAGTACAAGGACGTGCCGAACGTCATTTACGAAATTTACAACGAACCGGTCAGCGGTAGCGGTGGCGACTGGGGCAGCATCAAGAGCTACGCCAACACGATCGTCCCCACCATCCGTACCAACACCCAGAACTTGATCATCGTCGGTACGCCGAACTGGTCCCAGCATCCGGAACAGGGCGCAAGAGACCCGATCGCCTCCACGAACATCGCCTACGTTTTGCACTTCTATGCCTCGAGCCACTCCAAGGGCACCTTCGGCGGAAACATCACGAACGCCCTCAATGCAGGCTACCCGGTGTTCATCTCTGAATGGGGTACCACAAACGCAGACGGTGACGGTGAACCGAACGCCAGCGCCACAAACGAATGGACTCAGTTCATGGACCAGAACAACATCCCGAACTGCAACTGGAGCTTGCGCCAGCAGACTTCCGACGTTGACAAGAAGAGCGAAAAATCCGCCATCTTCGCAGGCGACAAGTCCCTCATCACGGCAGCCGCCCTCGACGCAGCAACGTACACTTCTTCGGGCAACATCATCAAGAGCTACCTCACCAAGAACGCACGTTCCTGGGCAGACTCCCTCACCAAGGGCAAGAACACCGGTTCTTGCGCATTCAAGGCAACAACCGCAAAGCAGACTGATGGAACGCTTACCGGCGTACTCAAGTCCGGATGTACCTACACCTCTTCCAACGAGAAGGTCGTTTCTGTTTCCGGTAGTGACCTTGTCATCAACAACTACGGTTTCTCCATCTTGAAGGGCAATGACGGTTCTGAATCTATCGTGACCATCACCCAGGTCGCTGGCCAGACCATCGCGAACCTCGAAACGCTCACCTGCAACTACACCGGCACCTGCACCAGCCCCACAAAGACCGGCAGAACGCTCGACTTTGACGCCGACGGCATCAACGATTACCTCCTCACGACCGAAAGCAAGACTAACGAAGGTTCCGCCTTCACGCTCACGGCTCTCGATCCGACGATTATCGACGTGAAGAAGTCCACCTGCTCCAGCACCTCCTGCTCCAACTCCCAGAAGGGTCAGCAAGTGTGGATGCTCAAGCTCAAGTCCTTCGGTACCGGCCGCATCGTAGCAACCGCTGCAGCAACGCCGGGTTACCGCGCCATGCAGGACACCTTCGAAATCACCTACAAGAAGGGTGCCCAGCGTATCACCAACAAGTTCAAGGACCAGAAGGTCGCCCTTGGCGCCTCCTCTACAACGGGTCTTCCGGATACAACGCTCATGGGCGCTCCGATCACCTACACCTATAACGGCAAGGCCACTTCGGATTACCTGACCAAGAATGGCGCAGGCTTCATCGCCGGTACCCAGAACGCCATCGTGGCCGTAACGGCACGCGCTCCTGAAACCGAAACGATGGATTCGCTCGTCATGACGGTAACGTTCACCATCGGTGACGCCAATGCAGCCGTGAACCTGGCCGAATACAACGCCTTCCTCAACCCGGAAGTCGCCATCAAGCCGACCCACAAGATCATGGCAAGCAGCATCCAGGCTCACATGAACGGCAAGACGCTCCACTTCACCACCAAGAACACGGGCCTTGTCAATCTCGACATCTACGACGCCCTCGGTGCCAAGGTGATGCAGCAGTCCGACATCTTCAGCGCCGGTAGCCACGCCATCAACCTGAACAGCCTCGCTAACGGCTCTTACACGCTCGTCATCCGCCAGGGCAGCCAGAAGGCTTCCATCCGCTGGACGAACAAGTAACTGATGCGGCGGCCACCCCGCCAAAACATCAAGCGCAAAATTGAAAAGCTCCGACTTATGTCGGGGCTTTTTTTGTGGATATAAATTATCTATATTGACAATAAAGGAGATTTTATTATGAATAAAGCACTTGCAAAGATCGCCGCATTAGGCACTTCTGCATTTTTGTCAATAGCGCTTACCGCCTGTACAGAACCCAATTCCGCAAGCGCAGAACCATTCGAAGACATTTCATCAAGTTCCGAAGAAGGCACCCCGAATTCCTCGGAAGATTCAAAAAAGGCCGAATCTTCTTCGTCCGAAACGTCAAAAACGAACAAATCCGAAAGTTCATCCTCAACCACTTCGTCGAGCGCATCCAAAGAAGCGAATTCATCTTCCAGCACGCCTGTTTCTTCTGAAGCACAGCAGTCACCCAGCAGCGTTTTGGAATCATCCTCGAGCGAAGAATCCCAGAAGCTGGTCGCCCCCACAGGTTCATTTACCGATTCCCGCGACGGCAAAACGTACAAGCTCGCCAAGGTCGGAACCCAGACATGGATGGCCGAAGACTTGAGCTACGGAGATTCCAGCCTTTACACCTTCGAAAACGCACTGGATGTATGCCCGGAAGGGTTCCACCTCCCCTCGCTTAAAGAACTTGAAACACTCGTCAATTTTGTCGGCGGTGCCGAAGTCGCCGCACAAAAACTAAAAAGCACAACCGGCTGGCCCAACGACGAACAGGGAAACTGGAATGGATCGGACGACTACGGCTTTAACGCAAAGCCAGTCCTTACCGGTGACGGCACGGGCACTGACGAAAACTTTTGGAGTTCCACAAGAAATTCCAGAGATTACAAAACGGGAGACTTTCTAAAACTCAATCCCCACCCGTCATCCAACAAGAAAACGAACAACTCGGGATATTTCTGCAACAGCAAAGTAAACGACCCTTCAAAGCTCGCCTGCTTTGCCAACGCAGATCCAAGCACCAAGCTTTCGATCCGATGCCTGAGCAATATCGAAGATTGCGGCGGGAAAGCAATCGACAACACAAAGCAGTTCTGCCAGGACGGCATCGCCTACGATATCTGCCGCGGCCGCACCTATGACGGCACAAAGTACGAATGCAAGGACAATACGCTCTACGAAAAATCAAGCGGAAAGGTCTTTAAATATTCGTGGTTCCTGCTCAATCCGGAAAAAACATATGGAACGATCCAGGACGAAAGAGACGGGCAATACTACAAGACCATCGAAATCGATGGAGTCGTCTGGTTCGCCGAAAACCTGAACTACGCCAGCGAAGGCTCTGTCTGCCCCGCCAATGACGAAAAATACTGCGACGTTTACGGAAGAATGTACACGATAGTACAGGCCCTGAACGGAGACACGATTGACTTCAACAAAAAGCAGGGTCTGTGCCCCAAGGGAACGCATCTGCCACTTTCAACGGAATACAGACTGCTGTGGGACAAATACGATTTCGATGAGCTGTTCACGGCTTATACCGCCTACTTCGAAAACGATGATTTCTACGACGACTTCAAAAAGCTGAACAACGCAAGCGGCCTTGGAATGCTCGAAAACGGTGCTTACGAAGCCCAGCGTCAATCATGGCACAACATCAACAGACTAACCCGAAACATCGGTTCCGACTTCGATCACTACCATTATTACCGCTGGTCCGGCAGAGGAATCGACGAATATTACCCCGGTCCGGCTCGCAACGACAACGATTACGGAGCCATCCGCTGCGTCGTTGACTAATTAGGTATTACAAATTCACAAGAAGCCCGATGTAAAAACGTCGGGCTTTTTTATGTAAAGAAAAACCGCAGCGGTTGCTGCGGCTTTTCGAATTGCACTAGACGCGTCAATTACTTTTTGCTGCGATGGCTGTTCTTGATCCATTCAGTCTTGTGGACTTCCGGGATGTCATCGAGCAAGCGAAGCGTATTCGGTTCCGTCGTGTGGTCGAGCACTTCGGCAGGAGTACCCTGGTTCACGATCTTACCGTCGTGCATGATGAAGATACGGTCAGAAACGTAGTTTGCAAGACCGATATCGTGGGTCACGAACACCACGGTCATCTTCAGCTCGTCTTTCAACTTGCGGAGGTAATCGAGGATGTTTGCACGCACGCAGGCGTCCACCATGGAGGTAGCTTCGTCAGCAATGAGGACCTTCGGACGGAGAGCGAAGATACGGGCCAAGAGCATACGCTGCATCTGACCACCGGAGAGTTCGAACGGATACTTGCCTTCGATATCTGCCGGAGCGACGTTAACGGCCTTGAGACCTTCGTCAACGCGGCGACGGACTTCTTCCTTGGACGGCTTGTCCTTGAGGATGTTGAGAGCGTCTTCGAGCTGGCTACGGATGGTGAAGAACTGGTTAAAGCAGCCAAACGGGTCCTGGAAAACGGACTGGACTTCGTTCCAGTGGTCCTTCAGGTTCTTGATCGGCTTGTCGCGATAGAGGAACTGACCGCGAGTCGGCTGATAAAGGCCGAGCATGATCTTAGCAAGCACGGACTTACCGCAACCAGAACCACCCACGATGGAGATGAATTCTTCGTCGTAGATGTCAAAGGAAACATCCTTAACAGCAGTCTTCAAACTCTTGCCGGCACCGAAATCCTTGCTGATGCGCTTGGCAGAAAAAACAATGGGCTTATCACTTTGCATAATCGCACCTCACGTCACGATCGCC
>Ga0310786_10006019_pt1 | contig 16281 bp, 13 predicted proteins | sample AusTroGonzalo_MG_FD_203881 | JGI IMG/M metagenome (GOLD analysis project Ga0310786, IMG submission 203881) | Bovine rumen microbial communities from tropical cattle in Woodstock, Queensland, Australia - Gonzalo_03 (v2) (version 2) | ecosystem: Host-associated > Mammals > Digestive system >... | reverse complement strand
CTTGGACTCTGTACTCCATCAATTCGAATCTAGCCTTTCCGTCGGCATACACCCCGATAGCCCCGCCGATGGCGACGAGGTACGGGGCTATTAGCTTAACGAGGTCCTTGAGCGATAGTTTCATAATATTCCTTTGCGAACCTGCGACCCGCTGATTAATAGTCAGCTGCTGGGAGAAATTGGCTCAACAGCGGGCTTCCGTCAGCGGGTGGGCATTGATGGGTTACAGCACCGCCCCGGGCAACATTGCTGATGCATTGTGGCATCAGGTATCTTGTTTGGAGGACCTCCTTTAAAATCCGTTTGATTGAATAAATCCTGCCATTCTTCTTGCGATAGAATCGTAGCCAGTTTCTGGGTGAGTTCCTTCACTTGGTGTAAAGTATGTACTGAAGTTATACTTATTCCAACCGAGCGTATTATAGAAATCACAAATCGGTACATGGTTTGCTTCTACGCACTCAAGGATTTTTGCCGCTTCTTCTTTAAGCGTGATGCCTTGAGAATTTTCCCAGTTATCGGAATAGTAAGGGTCGGTTCTGTTGTTACCTATATAACGAATGGTAGGCGTAAAAACAAAAATCTTCAAGGCACCATTTGCCGCAAGCAATTCTTCAATAATCTTGTTTATAGCCCCAAGGGTTTCGCTGGCGTTCGTGCTTCCAACGTCTCCAAGGGCAACGCCGGATGCAAAGTCGTTAGTACCCGCAAAAAGAACAACTATGTCAACGCCGGTCACGGGGTTGTTTTTTAAAGCATTGATGTAAGAAGAATAATTTACGCCTTGAGTAATCATGTAGTTTACCGCAGCATCAATATTCGTCCATTCATCCGTACACCAAGCATGAACTCGGTTGTATATATCGAGGTTTGCGTATGCTTGGTCGGAATTTGTAACTGTGGAAGAAGATGCCGCACGAGGAGCGTATCTCGTACCGCCTACTCCCGCATTAAAGGTCTTTGCACCAGTAAATTCTTCAAGATATTTTACATAGCCTTTTCCTTGGTAGGTAAACTGGGTTATGGAATCACCAATGCACATAACTTTTTTACCTTTAAACCAGTAAGGCTTAAAACTTTCTATTTCGGCACCCAAGTCTTCCTCTTTTCTCTCAAGCAAAAAGACCCTCCCTGCCAGGGAACTTTCGGAAACGTTGTACAAAACAACATCAACGCCATTCGCATCCCCTGCTTGCGTTCCTTTGTAAAATAGCCAGTTATCGTATCCTTCGGGAAGTACAAGTTTTTGCCAAGTTTCAAAAGAAACATTTGTCTTGTAGGTAATTTGAGAATGTACACCACTGCTATCCCTTGCATAAATATCAAAGGTGGTTACACTTCCATAATAGTTTTTGTGGAGCAAGTAATAATCGCTTTCCCCTTCAACCGGAGTGTATGAAAAAGTAAGGTTTGCGGAAGCGCCCGCTAGCTTTTTGGTAGCCACAACCGAACCCGTTTCCAAGTCCGTTTCAATGATTAGAATTTTACCCTGCAAACTTTCTATATCTGCAATATTTTTTCCTTTCGTTACGTTGTACAAAACAACATCAACGCCATTCGCATCCCCTGCTTGCGTTCCTTTGTAAAATAGCCAGTTATCGTATCCTTCGGGAAGAACTAGCTCAACTATTGATTCAAAAGAAACGTCTGTCTTGTAGGTAATTTGAGAATGTATGCCGCTGCTATCCCTTGCATAAATATCAAAAGTGGTTACACTTCCATAATAGTTTTTGTGAAGAACAAAAAGGTTGGTATCCCCTTCAACCGGAGCATATGAAATAGTAAGGTTTGCGGAAGCGCCCGCCAGCTTTTTTGTGGCTGAAATTTTTGCCGTGCCAACATATTTTTCCGAAAGCAAAGCGATAGATTCAAAGTCGCCCAGCCTGGTAAATTCGCTTGATACATTTATCTGCACAAACTTTGAAGCATCCCATTCACCACTATAATCCTCCTTGGCCTTATAAAAAATGCCTTGGTAGATATACAACTTATTGGCGACAGCGTTTGTTTCGTTGGGAACAAACGCCTGTGCCACGTTCCCAGCGAGTGCGTTCTGGCTGGTGAGCGTGAGCAGCGTGTCCTTGGGCATCTCTCCTGGGCCGTTAGTCTCGCTGTCAATAAGGATGCAGCCGTCTGCGGGGAACTCAGTCACCTCGTCCAAGAGGTGAACGTTGCCAAGCGCAACTGCGCTCGGGTCGAGCGTTACCTCGTCGATCTTTTCCTGCATGTCTTCCTTGGCCTCGTCGATGGCCTTGACAACGGCGTCGGAGGTGACGGGGTTGAAGGAGCCTTCTTCGGGAACCTGGTCAAATACAAGTTCTCCAACCATCTGCGACTTGAAATCGCCGCCCTTGATAGTCTTTCTAATCATTTTGCAATTCCTTTTGGTTTAAACCTTTTCTCTATACTACCCGCAACATTGGACAAGTTACGTCCTGAATAATACCTTTGGCCTTTAAGAATGATGGCTAGAGTGTAGGGGGCTAGAGTGTAGTGGCTTGGATGCAGGCAATTACGCGTGCATATCGTTCGGTAGCAAACTCACATAACCCCACCATGTCGTTCCGGAGTTGGCGCATTTGTAGCACAAGTCCACGTCAAGGACGAAACTCTTTAACCCGTCAGAATATCCGGAAAGAAGGAACTTACCGCGATACATTCCGACCGAAACGCCGCCGCCTGCCGAGAATCTCGGTATGGTAATGTCACCAATTCTTCTGCTTTGGCCCACGCCGGGGAATGTGCCATTATTGCCGAAAACACCAAAACCCGGAGAAGATGAGCCTACACGATATTCCGTTTGGGTACAATAGTCATAGTTTCCGGTATTGGCTAGCCAGCCATTCCATTGTTGATTAACACCGGTAGAGAAAGGAATGTTGATGCCTAACGTGTAGTCGCTGGATGTATCCTCTATAGATATTGTAAACCGCAATCTATAGCCTGGACCCCAGCTAAACTCGCCTAATTCGATGGCAATCCCTTGTGTCGCTTCAGACCCAGCTACGTATTTTGTCAATTTGAAAAGTTGTCTGTACGCAAAATTCCAGTCGAACTTATCACCGGCAGTCACCAACGAAACATCGGGACTGCCCTCCGCCGCATCCTTGTTTTCGTATGTTGTATCCGTCAACGAAATAGTGACGTTGACTGACTGGTTCGCCGTGAAAGTCCCCTTGCTTGTTCCGTTCTGCGTGATTGTAAGAGTGCCATTATTTGCTGCCGAAGGAATGCTCGGCTTGTTGCTCAAGTCGTTATAGGAGCCGCTGGTAGCAACAGTAGCAAACGAATCGTTTACAAGTTGGCTTGTCTTTGTGGGTACTGAAATGTCAATGCCAGTAAGTCCGGATTGGTTAGCAGAAAATATTCCTTGGCTTACGCCGTTTCGGTATATTGTCAACGTTCCATTGTTTACTGTCGGAATCGTCGGCTTGTCGCTCAAGTCGTTATATGACCCGCTGAAAGCAACCGGCTTCAAATCGTTCACCATCGTGGCGGTAATGCCGGAGTCAATGGCCGCCTGTTGGCTAGGCGTAAAGACGGGAATGCTAATGGCGTATTCCTGCACCCATGCCACGGACGAGCCGCTTACGGTCGCGCTCCAGCGTTCCGCCGTGCCTACCCCCTGCACGTAGGCGTAGTCCTTGTCGGCTATGTCAACGCCTCCGTATGGCGTAGTGCTGGGCAAGTCCGATGAATCCGTGAACGGGTCGCCGTTGTCTGTAATCAACTTTCCGCCGAGGTTCTGCAACATTCCGTTGACAAAATCCACCACCGCCTTGATGGTCGGGTAGTACGTGTTGCTGCTCTCATAGCCTGTAAGGGTCGTCTTCTTGTTTTCCAGCTTCTCGCACGCAGCCACGGACGCATTTATGGCGCTTGTCCAGTCGGGGAACTCGATGTCGTCGAATTCTGGGGTCATTACCCCGTCCGAGTCCTGCGAGATTCCGACAAGCGTCTTCGTCGTGCCGCCGGAAACGCTTACAGGCGACTGTCTGTCCTTCTTGCCGTTGAGCGCATTCGCGACGCCGTTTACGGCCATGGTGAGGGTCGCGATGGCGTTCTTGATGGTTGCCGCGAGACTTACGACAAAATGCTTCACGCCGCCCTCGGTGTTCTCGTCGACGTCGATTTCTCCGACAGTACCTTCCACGCTCACGGGTGTGCCGGAGCCGCCACCACTTCCGCCACTCGCCTTGTAGTTGCTTACCGTCCACATAAGGCCGCCGAGGCGATTGTACACCTCAATGCGGTATGTCTTCGTATCGTCAACGATCACGACGGCGCGCCCGTAACTATCGAGTACGATGTCAGCTTCGTTCAAAGTCCAGTCAAAATTCTTGTACGTGGTCGCCCTGTCGTCAGTCCCGTTGAGAAAGACGCGGAGAAAGCCGCTGACTTCGTTCACGCCGCCGAGGCTCTGGAATTGCTTGTTAGGGTCAAAAAGGTATTGCAAGGCCATGATTCGTTCCCCTTACATAAGGATTATAGGCTTGTTCGGGTTGGATGCGGAATAGTAGCGGAGCGAGAAGAAGTCGTTGTACTGTTCCTGTGCGTTCCATGTCGTAAGCTGAACGCTGTGTACGATGTGTCGTCCTATTTTGTTCTCTGTGCTGATGCCTTCGCCGATGTTGTCCGTGAGCGAGTATTCCTGCGTCCATTTCCCGAAGTCGATGGACGTGAGCGCTGTGCGCTGGCTCGCGGTCGGGAACGCGCGGAGTTCAACCGGCGAAACGTATCCGCTGTTCGAGAGGTCGGTGTCGTAGGCGGTTTCCGCCGTCCAGTCGTTCGAGAAGGATACCTGGGCGGAGTCAGCGGGGCATTCGCCGCCGTTACCGGAGTACACAATGCCCGTGAGGCGTCCCGCCTTGAAGAACAGGCTGCGGTTCGTCACGTTGGAATAGAACGGCGCGCGGATTCCGTAGGCGTTGCCGCTGAACGTATTGTTCACGATGCGTATAGATGGCTCGATGCCGTTCACATCGTCCGTCGCGTCCGCGAACTTCTGGAACGTAATAGGAACCGCGTTGTTTACCGTGCAGCCTTCCATCGTGAAAGTCATATAGTACGAGCTGCCGGACTTGTACGGGTAGATTCCAAGCTGGCACGCAGTTACCGTGCAGTCCTTGAGCGAGAGTCTCTTGTGGATGATAGTGCAGTCGTGGAGGTGGCACTTCGTGAACGATGCTGGCTGCACGTCCGTCTCGTTGTCGTTCGATGCCGCCATGCCTACAGACCACTCGCAGTCGTAAAGGTTGACAAGTGGCGCGATGTCCCACGCCGTCGACTTCGCGAACTTGGAACGCTCCCCGAAAAGGTTCGAGAACGCCGAGCCGTCCGCGAGGTACATCTCGCAGCCGTGTACGTTCAACGTGGTGCCGGTGAACTTGACCGACTGCGCGCGGACATTGAACAGAGAGACGGAACCGCCAGCGAGGTCGCACAGCCCGTCGATGGTGGCGTCGTGTACCTCTTCGAGTACCGATGCAGCCAGTCCCGAAATACTGCGGCCTTCGAGGTATAGCTTCGTGGACACGTTGAGCGAGTTCGCGATGTCGCAGAGCCGAGCCTTGACGTATATGTCAGCGTTGCCGAAGTCCTTGAGCTCGATCACGTTCATCGGAGCGTTGCCGTTTACCGAGAGGAAGTCAACGAACGCGCCCGCGTAGGTGCCGGAGAAATTGATGAAATTGAACGAGGCCGCGCTGTACGTGGTCGTCCACAGGTTGTCATCCCAGCGTGCGCCCTGGAACTTGACCTTGTCCATCGTCGGGTTGAAGATTCCGCGCGCGCAGAAATTGCAGTTGCTGAACTTGAGATAGCCTTTCGCCGTGTACGTGGCATTAACGCGCATGTCGCCCTCTACCGTCTTGCCGGTAACGGCGCATGACGAGGAGATGGTCCTGTTCGCGAGGAAGTCGCGGTCGAGGACGAGCTTGTCAGCGTTGCAAGTCCAGAATGCAGAAAGCGAACGGAACCAAGAGAGCCGTGCCTCATGCTGTCGCGTGAAGTAGAAGTCGGCAATGTAATCCGCGCCGCCCTCGTCCGCTTCCATGCCGTCAAGGTGGAAGAATGCGTTCGGGAACTTCGCGCCACGGTCGAACTTGACCGTCTTCGTGGTCGTGAAGATCGTGTTGGCAGCGTAGGAGCCTTGCACGAATCGTGGAATAGGAGAAGTGCAGAGAAGGTGCGAGCCGACTTGCGACGGATAAGAAAGGAAGCTGGAAATATTGGTCTCGTTCACTCCGGGGAACACGCCGTAAAGCGTGCATGGTATTGTATCGCAATCCCAAAGGAGAATCCAGCGGCCAGAATCGGAATTGTTGGACGCGATAACGTAGCCGCCGTCCGGCGTATTGTTCGCATCCTCGTCCCAAAGGTAGAAGCGTGCGGGGCTGTCGCCATTTTCGTAATACCCCGTAACGAGAACCACTCCGGAATCCGTGTTTGCATCCTCAAGGTCTGCAATCGTTTCAACGTTAGTCACGGATTCCGCCGTCGGCAACTCGAATCCGATTTCGAAATGGTCGAACGGTTCAAATTCTGCATCCGTGGATTCCTCTGACATCTGTCCAGGAAAGCCGATGTACTTCTCAATGAACACGTCGATGATTGCGGAATCAAAGAAGATTGTATCGGCAAGCCTTCCAGCATTGTTGAGCAGCTGCGGGTTTTGCGCCTGTACGAAATCTTCCCCCTGCATAGTGAAGACATCAACCTTCGTGTCGCTGTCGTGAGCATAGAATGTCACACGGCCAGCCAGGGGCTTTCCGTCAAGACCTACGATACTTTCTGGGTTGAATCCAATCTTCATACCTTAATTTTCCCATCCTGGCATTGTGAACGTTTTTGCGATTTCTGCCGCGCTCTTGACCTTCTGCGTTTCGAGCTGCACGGCCTTCTGTTCAAGGTCAAGCTGCGCCTTGTCGGCTTCGGCTGCGGCCTTTACCGCATCTCCACCGGCTTGCAGTTGCGACTGAAGGGCCATCTCTTCCATCTTGAATTCGTGGCTCATCTTCATCTTGAGAATGTCGGCCTCGATGCTCTTTTCCATCTCTGCGCTGGACTTCTGGTAAGTTTCAACCTGTGCCGTGAGCTGGAGGATTTCGGCGTCCTTCTGTTCGATTGCAGCCTTCATCTGTTCGATTGTCTGCTGCATTTCTGCTTCCATCGGTGTCGGCTGCGGTGCAGCATTTAGTTCGGCGTAGAGCTGTGCGAGGATTTCGTTATCCGGATGAGTGCGGAGGATTGCGTTTGTGATGAATCTCTTCTGGTTAGGTTCAACCACCGGCATGAGCGCAGTCAGTTCCTGACGAGCGATCTGCAATTCCATGTAGTTTTCGGGTCCCTGCGTCACCTGTACGTTTACACCTTCGTAGCCTAGCAAAGCGAGAACCGTGTCTCCGATAGCCTTGAAGGTAGTGCGGAGATGTGCGAAATAGTGGCGCACGTTGTTCTGGAACACCTTTGCCGTGTACATGGCAGCGGTCGCAGTTACATCCGTTTCGACGTCGGCGAGACCCTTGGAGTCAACGCCCGTGATAGACGGAAGCATACCGAGCGTACCCTGAACGATGCCCTGAACGTCCGCAAACTGGACCGTATTGTCAAGCCTTTTAGGCATGTCAAGGACGGTCTTCTTGTCATTTGCAAGCCTGTTTGCCGGAACAATCGGGTTGATTCCCGTTCCCGCGTTCTTGTAATAATTATCAAGGTCCTTGAAACTTTCGGCATAGCCTTGCCATTGCGGTTTCGGAGAAAGAGTAAGTCGTTCGCCCAGTTGCGTGAAGCTGTAGTTCACGATGCGCTGCACGTCTTCCGCCTTCGACACAAGGCCGGTGTATGTAGCCTTTCCGTCATCATCCCACGTATCCTCACCCCAAACGGGGAAAATCGGGATTCTGTGGATAGGGATTACGGTTTCTTTTTTAACTTCTTCACCATTCTCGTCGATATACGTGTCCGAGACTTCCTTGTCGTTCACGAACGTGTATACATGGCATCCGTCAGTATCGAGTACATAGTACGTGATGATTGGCACGAGTTCGGCGCATCCGGCGTCCGCGACAATCATCATCGCGTCTTCGCGTGGGAGGTATTGTTCACCCATGTGTACGCGAATCCATTCTCGTGATCGGTAGTCAATAAGAGCGCCTTCCATTGCGTCGGAACCGTCCAACTCCGTAGAGTCCGGATCGAGTACGACTCGCTTCAAGTCCTTGACGGAGTAGATGACTGGAACTTCGTTTCCGGAAGGGTCAGTATCCGAACCGAGGGCCATCACGCCGAGGCCAAAAGCCACCTGGTTGGTAACGGATTCCTCCGAGGCGAACCTGTTGGAATCCTTCTCAAAGAACTTGTCTATTGCGCCGTCAATATCTAATTCTCCGGTAAACCACGTAAACGGGAAAGCGGAGTAAGAATTCGCTACGGAGTGGACCTGGTTGGACAGCACGTTGATGGTGATTCTGTTACGTGCGCGGGAGATAAACTTGTCATCACGCTTGTTCCATTGCTTTCCGGAAAGCATCTTCTTGTTTTCTTCGATGCGGTCATAGAGGCCGGAGAACTTCGCCTTCGACCTGGACTGGAACTTCTTGAACTTATTGAGGATCTCTTGAGACATCTTACACCTCTATACTACCCGCTATTTTACTTCCCACGCGGGTCTGCTTGCCGCAGTACCACGGAGAAGGTCGTTTCCTTCCGTGATGAGCCAAATCTTGAAAGCGTCTTTTAATTTCGGATTCTTGTGTCCGGTCACGACAATGCCTGGATCTTCCTTGATGTCCTGGAGGAACATTTCGGATTCCGGAGATAGAGAGCCCTTGCTGCCGCCGATAATTTCCGATACGGAAGCCTTCGCCTTCTTTTCCGTCCTTTTCTTGTCCTGGTCCTTTCTCAAGTCCTTCGGATCAATGCCGAACCTTGAGAGAGTCCTTTGGGCAGCAGCATCGTTTCCGGCTTCGTTCACCACGTAGCTCTTCAAGATGTCCGTATATGTGTACGGGTCCTTTGCGTAGTCCTTGATTCCCTTCTTTTCCATTAGGGAGATAAGTTCCGGATTTTCCACCATGGCTCTCTTGATAGATTCTGGAGCGCCGTTTGGGTCAACGAAAGCGTTGTCAATCATGTTCTCAAGAGGCTGTTTTTCCTTCGAGAACTTGGAAACGTCTCTCATCAGCTTCCAGCCTTCGGAAAATTCGTCAACGGCCTCCTTATTCTTGCTCAATTCGCCTACGTCAAGGATGTCCCTGTACTTTTGAATCTGTTCTTCGGAAAGTCTGTCAGGAGTCACTCCCCTACGGAGCTTGTCCGCATACTGTTCGTTAGTTTCGGCATTATGCAGCTTTATTCTTGCTTCGGCCTCCTTGACGAGATCCTTTGCCTTCTGTTTCTCGCTGCTGTTGTCTTCAAGGAACTTTCTCACCCATTGCGGCATAGTTCCGCGAACCTTCCCGACATTCAATACTGCGCTGATTGCTGGAGCGATAACCTTGTTCACGCCGAGGTTGGTTGCCGTTCCGATTGCTGCATCGGTAAATGCGTCCTTTTTGTCCGCATAGTCCTTTGTTCCGAGCAGATAATCACCGGACGTGACTACGGAAGGGGCAATCGCGGCAGAGCCTACAGCACCTGCAACCTTTCCGGCAGAACTACCAAGCAGTCCGCGTGCAATAGCAGCTTCGGCTCCGCCCATGGGGACCATGTAGGCCGCATTCTGCCCAAAATCCATTGCCGTTTCAAGATTGGTGGGTTCACGGCCTTCTTCAAAAGCCTTGTATCTGCGAGGAGTGAAAGCCTTTGCAGCTTTAGACCACGCATATTGCCCAAAATTCTCAATTTCCCCGTTTTCATCAAGTCCTTCGAGAGCGTTTTTTCTCGCTTCCTTGATGTCGGAGTTCATCTTGTCAACGGCGACCTGTTTCCAGATGTCATAAATAGTTTCCCACCCTCTTTCTCCAAGAGTGGAGTCCTTTTTCAAGGCTTTCTTCTTCCATTCTGCACGCTTTTCCGGAAAGTCTTCCACGAATTGCTGGAGAGCTGTCCTTCCGCCTTCCTCGTCTTCGATGTCGAGCAAATTCAAGATGGACTTGTAGCTTGGAATCGATGGCTTTTCGGACTTTTCAATCCGAGCCGTAAGCCAAGGGTAAGAACCGCCGAGGCTGTCAAGCACGGCGTTCGTATATAGTTCTTCAGTAATTCCTGGAGCGCTTCCCGTAACTTCCGCAACCCTTTCCGGAATACCGAAACCTTCGTTCTTTCTTTCTGCAAGTATTTCCGAAATTCTAGCCATATTAGAGCTTCCTTGCGAGGTATGTTGTTCCGTCCGAGTTAGTCTTCCATTGGGCATACTTGAGCGCAATCTTCCTCTGTTCGGCAGAGAGCTTGTTCCATTCCCTTTCCTGTTCTGCGGGGCTCAAGTTCTCAATCACGCCGATGATGTCCTTTACTTTCTGCTCGGCCCTCTTGGCTTCAACCGTCTTCCCCTTCGATTCCTTGAGGAAGCCGAAAAGGTTGTCAAAGTCTTCGGAATTCATTTTAGGGCGCAGAACTTCTTCCACGTACTTTCTGTCAGCTTCCGTAAGCTCGCCCTTTTCTTGCTTGTACCTGTAATAGTTCACAAGTTCGTTTGCGTTCTGTCCGCCGGAAGATTCCTTCAACGCTTCCTTCAGTCTGTAATAGGATGTCGGCAGTTCCTGTCCGGTTTTTTCCGCCCATTCTTCGGCAGAACGGAGGGCCACGTTGATTTCGTTTCGTGCCATGTTCTGCTGTTCTTCGTTCTTGGAATTAAGTCCCCAAGTCAGTTTTTCGGCGTTCTTGAGTTCGTTCTCGATTCCGTTACGGGAAGATTTGAGCATCCCGTCGTTGCCGAGCTGGCTGGAGAACGCATTCTGCACCATGGAGTTGTAGGCGCCCATGTCTCCGGCTTCCGCACGCTTTGCAGCGACATCTACCATGCCGGAAGATATGCCAGGATTCTCTCGGTCAAACTTCTCGATCTGCAAGTCAATTTCCGCAAGCTGTCTTTCAAGGTCTGCGAGTTCTTTGCGTTCTTCTTCAAAAGGTTGCACCGAAACGGGAGTTCCAAGATTACCGCCAGCAGCGGCAACCGATGCGTCGTATGCGGCCTGTCCTCCCATGTTGACAGGCTGTGCGTTCTGTTGATTTCTCCAGCGGAATTCCATAAAGTCTCCTTATCTATCCATGATTCCGGTCATAGTGAGCCCTTCCGAACCATCCAAAGTTCGGATTTATCGTCCTTGACCCGTCCTTATTCTTTTTGCCTTCCCTACCTGCGACAGCCCTTCCTATGGACGGGGCCGTTAGCAGTTCCTTTGCAACTTCCGAGGATTCGCGAGGATTGCTTCCGCCGAGGTACGTGTACCACTTGCCGCCACCACGGAACTGAACCGCGATCTTGTTATTAGGCAAGATTTTCACGCCGGAAACGGCAGAAGAACCAGGCGTAAAGTCTACACGTGGCTGAACATCTTCTCCAGGCCACCAGCTATCCAAAGACCTTTCCCCTGCAGGGCCACCAGTTGCAAGAGCCTTGTTGTGTTCTTCAAGACTCTGCGAAAGTGCGCCCTTCGACGCGAGTTCACGATTCAAAGAGCTGTTCTCATACGGGGTATCGCCACCGACATAAATCATCGGATAGTTGAAATCACTTGTAAGCCCTGGATACGTGAAAGCCGCGCCGGGGAGTTTCTTCCCTGCGGACGCGGAAAGCACCTTCGACATCTTGCCGCCTGTGAACATTCCGACACCAGGCAAAAGAGACATGGCAAGACGAGGGAGTGCGTCAAGTATCATCTTCCACGATACGGCCATTACATTCCAATCCTCTGCTTGAGCGCTTCAATCTGTGCCGCAATCTGTTCGCGCTGCTGCACGAGCCTTGCGCGTTCATAGGACTTCCCTCGGATAAGACCGGCGGTGTCGCCGAAGAGTCGCTTCTGTCGTTCCTCTTCGTCAATTCTGCGCTGCCTGTCCTCGGCATTGATTCTGTCAAGTTCAGCGTTGCGGTTGCGTCTGTATTCTCGCTCGTCCTTCTCGATCTGCGCCCTCTTTACTTGCGTGATGGCGTCACCGATTGCACCGAAGTTTTCACCAAGACGTTCGCGTTCGGTGACGGTCTTCGGAGGAGCGATGTTCACACCCTTCCATCTAAATCCAACGTTCATCGGCATATATATTCCTCCTTATGCCAGGAAAGCACCGGCAATCTTTGCAGCGCCGCCGATGATGTCGCCCATCCCGTTCGAGCGGCTTGCGTTGAGGTTCGCCTTGTTCTGTGCAATGTCGCTCATGACTTCAAGGTTGGCGTTGTTCTGGTTAGCCATGTTGCCGTAGTAGTTGCCGATAGCGTCGGCAAGAGCCGTGCGATCGTTCCCGTAAAGGGAGGCGACGGAGCCGAGGTTGTTGATTTTCTGCTGTCCGGTCTGCCATTCCTGCAGCTGCTTGTTGCGTTCCTGCATCATGCGGTCGTATGCGGACTTCCATTCTTCGCTTGCTAGGGCTTGTTGCTTCGCTGCAACCTTGTCCAGATAGTTGGAAGAGAACCTGTTGCCGCCCGACGCGCTCGCATTGTTGATTGCTCCCATGGCTGCTGCCACGCGCTGATTCGCTGCAGGGTCCATGAATTCGTTCACGTTGCCCTGGTAATCAAAATCCTTTCGCTGCGAGATGGCTTCTACAAGGTTGTTTACGGCGTCGTTGTACTTTGCGGCATTGTCGCCGTACATTCCCTGCATCTGTCCGTAGTAATCGCCATAGAGGGCGTTGTTCTTCGCGGCAATATCGTCTGCGTAAGCCTTGATTTCGTCAAGGCTTGCAATACCCTGGTTCACGGCCTTGTTGTTGGACGTGCCGAGAAGGTCGCCGAGAGTGTCAAGAATTCCCATTTACTTTTCCTCCGGTTCTTCCTTTTCTTCTTTCTTCTTTTTCGGCTTCTTCATCTCTTCTTCGGCCTTGTCGAGTTCCATGTTGTCCACGAAATTCTCGATGGCGTCCTTGAGCTTCTTCAAGCCTTCAACCATTTTCATCTTTTCATCTTGCATTGTTGTCTCCTATAGTGCCGAACATGATGACCTGCACAACGGACTTTTCCGGCAACGTGAAATTCCTGTCTTTTGCCTTTACTACTATACTACCCGAATGCTCCGAGTTCGCCCACGAAAGGAGACTCGTTCTCGGAGGAGTCACGGGGAGAATATTGGGACCCGCGTCCAGAGTGGCCGTCATCGCCACCATGAACGGGGTCTTGACGACGTGCCATTCGCGCTCGTCGTACTCGTTCCAAATCCCGCAGAGGACACCCCATACATCCTCCTTGGGGCTGTTCATATTGATGAGTGCGTTACGCATCCTAGATCATCCTCGCCGTTGCTTCCGCCCTGATGGAGCAGGAGTTCAGAATCAGTTCCGTCGGGTGGGAGTATGTCAACCGGATGACGCACTTGCGGCACATTCCGAGGTTGAGGAAACGGACTCGGTGCGAATAGTCGCCTGTCCGTCCGAGCGAAGAAGAGCGCACGTTCCCGAATGTGTTGCCGCCGTCCTTGGAGACTTCCAAAAGAAGCATCGGCTTGAGTTCGTAATCGTCCCAAGAGCCGACATTACATTCGATGGCGATTTCCTCGAAGATGAAATTCTTGAGGTTGTCTACGATTACCGCCGTCTGCCTGTGGCGAATCATCGGAAGGGATGTTCCGTCCGGAAAGTCCTCCTTCCAGTAATTCCCGTCAAAGAGGCAGATGCAGCCGTCATTCGTGAACGTGTAGAACTTTTCGTTGAAATAGGCAACCGCACCGGCACGCCATTGTGACTCGACGCCGCTTGTCTTGTTTCGGCTCGTGCGCTGGTGCCATCCGCCATCGAGCGTGTCGTACACCCACGTTTCGCCGATGTTATTCAGCTGGAGAACGAAGAAATTGTGGTCCGCGATGGAATAGCAGAAGCCGTATGCGGACTCGGTGGACTCCTGGAGCAGCTTGTGTTCCATCCAGTCTTCGGAGATTTTCTTGAACGTAGTGCCGGAAACCATCATCACGGCCTTGCCGTACTGCGCCCCCGACGCCACGAAATAAACCACGGAGCCGGAAGACGCGACGGAATAGGGAGCCTCAAGCCCGAAGGAATTCTGCGCCGTGTAGCTCGTGCGAATCCAGTCCTCGAACTCGCCGCTGCCTCGCTGCCATATTTCAACCGTTTTCGGGCCATACACATAGAGAGTGGGGCCTACGGCATAGAGTGCGTTGATGTTGTCGCTGGAACTTTCCGTGTTGAAGTATTGCTGTACGTGGTAATCGTCCTCGAAAACGTGCAGACGGGATTCCACCACCTCCGTCTTGACCGTCACCCCGTCGCCCTCGTATTCAGGCTTGCCGTCCAGTCCCATCTTGAACATAGTGCGCTCGTCGTTGGCAAGCGGGTACGGGATGGAGTAATAGCAATAGCCGCTCCCCGAATCGTTCACGACGATTGAACCCGCAACCACGGCCACATGGGACGGAGTAATCGTGCCGCCCCTTGCCGTTATACGTTCGGGCAGCTGTATCTGTACGAGTTCGCCGCCTTCAAGAAGGTCGTAGTAGTAAAGGTTCACGCCGTCTGCAACGAGAAGGAGCGCACGCGGGCCGCCAGTCTCCGCGAAGGAGATACGCGAACCCGTGGGCGCAACGTTACCGATGAATGTCCGGTTTCCGTATGCGTCAAAGCGGTAGAGAGCGTTGCGGAACACCGCGAAAAGGTCTTCCTTGGAGTTCTGCGCCTCAAGCCCGATAGTGGAAACGTATGCGCCACGGCATCGCGTGTTTTCCGTAATGACGGAAAGGAGCTTCATTCCAGGAACGGATTCCATGTACTCGTCCGCACCGTTCTTGGAATAGAACATGTTACAGGACCATTGCGAGCCCTGCATGGCCGGAAACTTCGCCTTGTTGGAAGCGCCGACAAGAAACTGCGTGACCTTTGCCGTTGCCATGTTACAACCCCACTCCGCCGAGTCCGTTGTAGTAATCGTCCATGTAGCCGCGAGAGCCGTTGTCGATGTTCGTCAGCGGACGGTTCACTAGCGTGTTCCTGTCGATGGAGTCCTTCGCAGCCGTGAGGTCATCCTTCGCCTGTTCAAGGTACGAATAGAGCTTGTACCTCTTGCAGAGGCGCACTTCAAGTGCGTAAAGGATGAGGTTGTGGTAAAGGTCGGAAAGGTAGATGGTGTCGCCAAGTCTATACTTCGGAAGACGTGAATTCACGAACACCTTCAGCTCGACGGGGTTGCTTCCGTTGAGTTTCAGTACGCCGACCACGCGCTGTTTTCCGGACGGGGCCGTATCCGTGTCTACCGTATAGCAATAGATCTGCGGAAGGCTGAACGTGTTTGATGCCGCAAGGTCTTCGGGACTTGCAGGAGTCAGCCGCAGCCATCGGATGCCGACCTTCCTGCTCACTCCCTTCACGGAGTCTGGCGGTTCGGAGTCCACGCAGTTCGGCTGCTGTTCTTCGCCTTCCTCAAGTTTACGGAAAACGATTGAACCGGCAGAAACCCTGTCGTATTCCTTGACCGTGCAAGAAAGGAAGCCGTCCTGGTTGATGTCCGTGATGGCACGATTCAGGAGACCTTCTGCAACGGAGGCGAGTTCGCCGGATACGGCCTCGCCGTCTTCAACGAGGTTCACATCCTCGCACGCGCTCTGGATAAGTTCATTAACTGTCATATATTCCTCTCGTTTCTATACTACCCGCACGGAAAAAAGGCCGCAGGGAACAGGCCCTGCAGCCATGGGAGGAGAACTTCCCGCAAGCAACGACTTTAGTCGAGCTGGAGGTAAGTAGTTACGGATTCGCGGTGGTCCTGGATTTTCGCGAGGTACGGCATATCCAGTCGCACGAGCTTCACGCCGTTCTTGCCATCACCGAAAGCCATGAGCTTGATGGTGATGTTGCCTTCGGTGCCGACATCCTGCGTTTCGCTACCGGGCAGGGAGTCGAAGCGGTACTGGTCCCAGCCGAGGCAGGTTTCAGTACGGCACTGGCCGACTGCGTAGTGCTTGGAAGCGGTGAGGAGCGGGGTGAGCGTCAAGGTGACGGTCGTGCCGACAGCTGCGGCACCGATCGCGGCAGCACTCATCCAAGCGTTTGCGTTATTGTAGCCCTTGCCGCTGGCGGTGATGCGGAGTTCCGGAATACCGTAGACGGTATTTGCGCCCTGCTTTTCGGAGGTCCAGAAGATGACGTAATCGTTGTCGGTTTCGATGCCGGAAGCGTTACGAA
>Ga0310786_10006018_pt1 | contig 16283 bp, 12 predicted proteins | sample AusTroGonzalo_MG_FD_203881 | JGI IMG/M metagenome (GOLD analysis project Ga0310786, IMG submission 203881) | Bovine rumen microbial communities from tropical cattle in Woodstock, Queensland, Australia - Gonzalo_03 (v2) (version 2) | ecosystem: Host-associated > Mammals > Digestive system >... | reverse complement strand
CTTTATAACCATACATTTTTGCATATTGTGCTTCTACAAAAAAACCGTCTAATTGATCGCATTCTGTGGATAAATTATCTATGATTTTTGCATAAACCTCACTGGCAATACCAACCGGACGTAATTGTCTTTCGTATCCTTCCTCTGTATATTGATAATATATTGTGCCATTATCACCTTCATATTTATATTTATCCAAACCGCCAAAAGCACGTTCTAGTATTTCTGGCGTATTACAACCAAAAGTATTAGACAATTCTTCGGCACAAGGTGACACTATTCTATGATTACCGTCTGGTGTTTCATCATACAAAGTAAACCAATCAATTGCTTCACCGGGTTTAACTAATCCAGTGGTCAAGTAATAAAAATTTTCATAATTTGTGCCACCATAAGAATCAAAACATCTTTGAGCAATTTCACGGCATGCTAATTCTGTATCAGACTTATCTTTGTTTTCCAAGTATTCTTTGATAATACTGCCTGCAAACATATTATTACAAGATTCTATATAGTCAGAGCACATGTTTTTTGTTAATTCTATGGCAGACGGTTTCAAAGAAATATTATAATTCCCGGTTAATTCTTGCATAGCTTCAACAATAGCGGCATTTTGATCTTCATAACACCCTGCAACTATGTTAAAACAACTTTGCTTGATATTTTTTACTTTTGATTGTTGGGCATAATATATATCTAACAATGCGCGATCTAAATATTCAGTCCATACTGTTTCAGCTTTGTCTTGGCATTTATCTAATGCATCTTTGGCAAATTTTTTAGTTTTATTTTCAAAAAATTGAACAAAATCACGATTTGCTGTCAAAGTCGATAGTTTTTGTTTTTGTATTTGTTCATTTGTTTTAAATGTTAGCAAATTACCAAGATTATAAAAATCTTTGACACCAGTCAATGGGGCACCCGTTGTGACATCTATGTATTGCCCGTTATCAAGACATTTATGGTATCCAGAACCACAAACTTCTTCACTTTGAATAGCGGTTTCTACATTGGTTAGACATGTTGCAATATCATCAGAATTGTGATTTTGACGGTTTTCAACACGTGCTAAATCCAGCATAGCACTGCTTTCATATGTTGCGGATTTTAAATCTTTGTGTTTTTCGGATAACGCATTTTCAACCGTATTACAATCTTGTTCAATCGCCATCAGATATGCATTCACAGCACGCTGTAATGACGCGTCATTACAATCTTCTTTGACGGCATTTCTACATTGTGGATAAACCGCTTTGTACAAATTTGCACCATTATAAGAAGCAATAATTTGACCATAATCGTTCATGCCAAACGCATTAGTCATATCTGGTGAAATTGTTAAACTGTTTAGATTTTTATATTTGCCACCAACCGTTGAATCTTCACCCTTGATAGCATTCATTATAGCCTGCAATAATTGTTTAGATGCAGATTTGTCTTCTGTCAATGCATCTTCGCCTTCTGTTGCGGTTTTCATTGCAGTTGCTTGTTCTTTGGTTAAACCAACTGTATCCAAATTTTCATTGAATTCGTTCAGTTGTTCCCCAACACTTTGATAATTGTCGGATATTTCCTGAAATCCGAAAACCCTGTCGTTGCAAGAGCATCTTCTAAACGAATCATTTTTCAACTGACAAAATTGATCCATACACGTAAAGAAAGCTGTTTTACATTGTTCGTATTCAAGCCCTGTTCTGGTTCCTGATATGACATTACCAGTTTGAGTTGCCGCACGCCCAACAACATTTGGTTTTTTTATAGAAGCAGTTCTGGATAATACAGACTGGGTCGGTGTGCGTGTTGTAGGTGTTCTGGTCGCAATAGTTTTTGCAGAATTTCTAGATTGTAAAACCGTTACTGGTGAAGATATTCGTGCAGATACAGTTTTTTTAGTTGCGGAACGATTTGATATAGAACGAACAGGTTGTTTTGTTGTTATTGTATTATTTGTTTTGCCACGTATAGTTGTTTTGGAGTCACGCACAGCAGCATCCGCATGAAATACGCAGATTATGGTTGATAAAATAAAAAACAGAATTTTCTTCATCTCTGTGCATAATTTTATCAGAAATATAGTATTCAGGGCAAGTAAAATCACATAATTATTGTACTATTTTTATAAAAATTTTTCATTTTTCTTGTTGCAAAAGTTAAAAAAAAGGTTTATTATTCATCGTGCTTTTAACGGGCATATGGCGGAATTGGTAGACGCGCTAGTTTCAGGTACTAGTGGTAGTGATACCTTGGAAGTTCGAGTCTTCTTATGCCCACCATATGTTTGAGAGCAATGGGGTTGTAGCTCAGTTGGTAGAGCGCTGCGTTCGCAATGCAGAGGTCGTGAGTTCGAATCTCATCAGCTCCACCAAATGTTGAAACAACATTTGTGAATTTTGAAAAGCGAGTCCTTGGGGATATGGCGGAATGGTAGACGCTGAGGACTTAAAATCCTTTGGTTATTGCAACCGTGTGGGTTCAAGTCCCACTATCCCCACCAAGTTTTTATATCTGCTTAATAGCAGATTTTTAGTATCTGGATGTGTGGCTCAGTTGGTTAGAGCACTACGTTCACATCGTAGGGGTCGGCGGTTCGAGTCCGCCCACATCCACCACAAAAAAGACCCGTGTAAAAATGGGTCATTTTTTTGTGGTGATATATGGATGTTCAATTATAAATAAATCAAAACGACCAAGAAAAAAATTATCTTAATCCCTTTTTGCGACAACATCCAGATGCAGCGGCTTTCCAATCTGAATATGTAGCATTTGTATCGCGTAAATCACGCCATGGCTGCCAACTGTTGCAATTTGTATTATCTTTGCCTGTGCATTTTGCATATCTGCGCAAAGAACAAGTTTCTTCTGATGTTTTACCTGTGTCTGTTGTGCATTTTACAACAACGTTTTGATTTTTTGCATCACCTTTGCCAAATTCTTTTGTAGATAATACCTGATACGCGAACGTGTTGCCGCACATTGTAAAAGCAGTAATAATACCAAATAAAATCTTTTTCATTTTAAAATCCTTTCCTTTGATAATTTATATTATAAATATTTTTTATCAAAATACAACAAGGTTTTATTCCACAATAATTTGTTCTGTTGGTTCAGATTTTTTCATCTCGGATTCCAGTTTGTATCCGCGTGCTTTTATAGGATTTTGCTCATATAGTTGTTTTTGTTGATTTTCCCATTGTTTGACATCTGGAATATTTTCAGAAAATTGTTCGGCGGTTGTCCATGGTTTATCGTTCATAAATAAATAAAACATTTCACCACTGGGATTATTGATATTAGTTTCGTCCAATCGGATAATTGGGCGCACGACATAAATATCTACATTGCAATTTACACCCTGTTCTGATTGAACTTTGTTTAAATTATAATTAAATTTTTCTGCGAAATCCATTGCTTGTAAATATGCAGCATCATCATCCGAAGGGTCTGTAGAGCTTCCTTCCCACATAAGCCACATACCATAATTAACCACATTATCTGCGCCTTCTAAATCGTCAGCAGATAATAAACACAAAGGTTTAAATTCTATACCATTTGAAAACTCTTTTGAAGTACTGGATGTTTTATCATACATATTACCCAAAAAAGAAGCTGCACTGTAAAATAATCCTACATCACGTGTAAAGCGCGCCAATCTAGCACCATGTTTCAACGTGTTTTCAAATAACCAATCGCCTATTTTGGCTGATGTAGAACTCATTCCTGCGCGTACAAGTTTGCCTGCTTTGGCAATAGTGTTTGCGCCACCTTGGCTGGCTTTTAAGGTTTTAAGTGCGCGTGTAATAATATTCCCTGTGACAGGTCGTTTATAAGCTTGTAATGTCCTACGCCATTTTGCTAGTTCTTGGAATGTTTCTACACTTTCTTTGTATCTAGCGACATTTTTATCAGCTTTCAATAAATTTTCTGCTGTTTTAGACAGAGTTTCAATAGCTTCTTTGGTTGGTTTTAAATGGTCAGCAAGTTTATCAGCATCTCTCAGTGTATCGACTGTCACTTTCGGGTCAATTTTTCTTGCCGCATCTAATAATTTACGTGCTTCTTGACCAAGTTTTTTTGCATCGTCTATTTTTCCTGCCTGTTTTGCTTTTTCTATATTTTTTAATGCTTTGACATAATCGTCTGCATTTTTAGTCAAATTTGTTATATCATCAGCATAGTTTGCAATTTTATGAGATGTATCAATATAATCTTTGACATTATCTATATTTTTTAATTCTTTTAATGATTCTTTCATATTTTTGGCAACCCGTGTAGCATTTTTTTCTTTGGCTGCAACTAATGCTGCTTCGCCCCCACCAGCAGTTAAAATTGTAAGAATAACATCTGCGGCAATTTCTGCGTACATTATCCATTCAAGATTTACATCGCCAGCAACATAGTAATCATTAGTATCATCTTTACCTAATTGGATTGTTTCACGTGTTGCAATATTGATTGTGTCATTATCGTAAGCTAAAGCTGATTTACTGGTACAGAAAAAGCCCTGGGGATAAATTTCGTCTATGTTGTCGTTTATGTATTTAACAGACAAGGTATTGTTTTTACCAGGTCCAACAAATTCAGATAAAGAATCATGTTGCACAACCATAACTGCATACCAAGCAGGTTCTGTGTTCATGTATTTACCAGCGTCTTCTATATTATTTAAATTTGGGCTGGCATCGCCATTTGGTAAGCTGCGTTTTGTTGCCAATGTAATATGCTGTTTAATAGTTTTTGGTTGGGTCGTATAATTTATAGTTAATGTTCTGCCATTTGGAAATTCATATACCACAGGAGTAAAAATTATAGTTGATGTGTCTGAAATACTTTTTAATTCTGGACATTCAAGAACACGGGTTAAAACATCTGCAGATTGCATAATTTGTTTTGCCCAAGCACGTGCCAAATGTTCAGGAGTGTTTTCCGGAATTTTATCTGCATTTTGATATAAAGCATCAGCAAAAATTTGTGATGCACAAGGTGTTTGATGTGATGCGTTATACCAATCTGTATTTTCTTGTGGTGATAATGTGGTCGCAAAAGACAATCCTGACATAAAAGCAGGAAAAATTATAAACAAGTACAAAAAGATTTTTTTAATCATCAAGACGTATAACATCTTCTACTATCAATTCAGATGATGGTTCCAAAGTATCAGGATCATACATATAAGAACCAACATACATATCAATATCATCTTCGTTCCAGTCACAATGACCTTTATCAACTATGGAAGAACGTATTTTATCAACGATTTGTTTATATTGATTATCGTTCATCATCAATGGTTTTTTAGTATCAATTTCGTATAAAGTATAATCGTCTTTATCTACACAATACATTTTACCCATAACAGGTTTAAACACTTTTGTATTTAAATCATCATTTGGGGCACGTCCAGAACCACAAATGTGATAACAACCTTCGCCTTTGTCTAAGTCTTGGCAATTTACCATAGCAGTTGATGGTTCGCTATCGACCAAACTGTACAAGAAACCAGCAGCGCGTTTATTAAATCCACCTTTTGGTTCCATTGAATCAGCCAAAGATTGTTTTCCTTTGGTTTGATAAGCAATCGCACCAGCTGCCAATAAAGCACTACGTTTTGTTAAAAGGTTTTTACCAATTGTTTTAACACCTGTTGTTAATAACTTTCCTGCTAATTCCAGTGAAAACTTTTCGACTGCTTTTCCAATAAGAAGTCCGGTACCTTCTTTTAGTAATGTTCTTCCTGTGGTACTTAATGAAGTGGCAGCAGCCTGTGCGCCAATTTTTGCGGCACCTTTGGCTAAAGCTTTTAATCCAGCAGAAGCACCAACTTTCACACCGGCTTGTACCGTTGCCATCGAACCAAGTGAATATATGGTGGCAGCCCACATAGCTACATCTATACCCATTTGCAAAGAGCGATTGTTTTCGCACACCAATGCGCCACGCATACGATTTGTAGTATCTAAAACGCTTGATATGTACCTTAAAATTTCATCCCAATCAAGGTTTATTTTTAAATCTTCGTTAAAAGCACTGCCTGTCAAACTCACTAGACCAGCTTTATATCTGGTCAATCTATCTTCATCAGATAAAAAATCATATACAAATTTATCATCCAAGACGACAGACTCACCCTTGTCCCATTTGGTGACATATTGTGTGACCAGTGCAGTTAAAAAAGTCTTTTGCTGTTCGTCTTTGGGATTCAAAGCATTAACAATAACCGAAACAGCTTTCTGTAATTCTGCATTTAATGTTTTTTTATCCTTATTTTGTGTTGATGCACTTCCCGATGCTGCACGCTGTGCTTCTGCCCAATCTTTACATTCTGGTGCGCTGCTGTGTCCCTGGCACCATTCATCAACATTTTGTGCCTTTATTGTTTTATATGCAGATTTATCTTTGAATGGTTCATATCCTGCTGCATCGTTTGCCATACGTTCTGTAAAAGACAAATCTGCGTATGTCGTAGGAAAAGCAGTTGCGGACAATCCGATATTGCCCGCACCATTTTGTTGTTGCAATTTTTGTAATTCATTACTTCGTTCGTTTATCTCTTGCTGCCACTGAGGCGTTTTTATTTCATAAGGATTTTGTATAACCGGTGCATTGTTGTTATTCAAAGCAGGATTTGGAACCGTCCCAGACGGAAAACCAATCCGCCCTGTTGGTGCATTATTACCATATTGGGATACATACGATTCGTATACAGTGTCTAGATATCCAATACATGCGGTACTGTACGCTTTATTAGGCAAATTAGATAGCTGGACAATAACAGCAGGTCTTATGTCTGATAAAGAAGTATTTTTACAATTGTCACGTGCCATACATTGCATAGATACAGCGGATTGTATAACCTTTACACATTCTTCGCCTGAAATATTTGTTCCCTGGACATATACGGGCTGAGGCATTTTTTGATTATAAGGTGAATTTGGTGTCCAAAACGGGTTGGTCGAATAATTTTGAACATTTTGGATTTGTCCATAATCTGAAAACAAAGATGTAGCAGAATACGCAAAAAACGCGTAAAAACAGCCGAATATCACAAATATCAAAGATTTTATTTTTCCCGCTTTCATTTTTCTTTCGTTTAATTATATCAAAAATTGAATTATAATCAAAGACAAAAATCCCCCTGTTAAAAAGAACGGTGCAAAAGGAACATATTTTTGTTTTTTTCTTCGTCCCCAGATAAAAGATAAAATACACGCAAAAAACATAGCGATTGCCAGACCCATAGTACCCAACCAGATACCACCTGCCCCCAATAATTTTATGTCCCCCATGCCAATTGGTGGATATTTTTGATTTTTTTTGATGTGTTCAAATATAAATCCAATAATTAACCCCAAACAATAGCCCATTGCACCACCAATGACCGAATCAGCAACTGTTATTGGCCAAGGAAAAAATGTCGTAGTTAATAAACCCGCAAACAAGAACGGGAATAAATACACGTCTGGAATAATTCTGCGTTTAAAATCATTAGTTGCCATACGGATTGCACAAAAAATTGCACCCAACAATATCAAAGAAAAAAATATATAAGAAATCATGTTTTCTCTCTTGCCTTTCGATTCGTTTTTATGATACAATTATATCATATACAAAAACAAGGATTTTTTATTATGAGCAAAGGTTGGGATAGCAATATGCTAAAAAAATTAAAAACCCTTATAGGAAAGGGTTTATCTGCGTCTGAAATTGGTAAAAGACTGGAAGTTTCTAAAAACGCGGTTATTGGTAAATTGAATCGTTTGGGTTGGAATGCCAAAGCTACAGAAATCGCAGATAAAAAAACTGCATCTAAGGTAAAAAAGGATACAAAAACATCTGGAAAAACATCGGCAAAAAAGACTGTCGCAAAACCAGTTGCTAAAAAGCCTGTTAAAAAAGAAATTGTAAAAACCAAAAAGATACCTGTTGCAAAGGACAAAGTATCAAAAACCAAGAAAACAGTCACAGAGACAAAAGTTGCAAAACCTGTTATAAAAACAGCATCCAAAAAGACAAAGAAAGATTTGGCTTTGCATGAATTGCTGATTCAGCATGCTTTGCAAATGGCAAATTTAAAACCTAATCAATGTCGTTGGCCAATTGGTGATCCAGATTCTGAAACTTTTCATTTTTGTGGGGAAACTGTGTTTGCTGGCAAACCTTATTGTTATGAACATTGTCGTCAGGCATATCAATTTACACCACCAAAGAAAAAATAAATATGGGGGCTTTCCATGATAGGCGAGAGAGAAGATATTTTAAATGAAAATCAATATGGAAATTTAACTATGCGTCCGTATGATATAGATGGTAATGAAATAAATGCCTTCTATGATGATTCTGACGATTTGGTATTTGTATTGGATAACACTATCAATCAGACAAAGCCAAATGTTTTGTTGGTGATAAATCCTTCTGGGGATAAAAAATGGGATGAAATATTATCTGGACAATATGATGTTGATTTAGAAACGATTCGTCCAAAGCAAGATAACAAATATCAAAAATTAGATATAGAATATTCTGGTCTGTCTGTGTATGAAAATCTTATAAATGCGTATGTTGCGGGTGATGATTTATCTGAACATTTGATTCAATTGAATATTTTGCGCGATTCTGCTGCGCGTCATAGTGCGATGACAAGATTAAATGTTGCAAATGAAATTATTGCAAAAACTAATATGACAATTGTTAAAACCAAAGAATCTATTGTTCGGTTGCAAACTCGTATCAAGACTTTGCGTACTAAATTGTCTGAAACCAAGAAAGAAATTGGACGGGTTTCAACAAAACAATCTGCTGCAAAAATTTTAAAGCTGGAATCTCAGATAGAAGCAACAAACGAAAAATTAAAACGTGCGCAAAAAAGATTAGAATCTGCACAAAAGCGTTTGGAAGTAGCCACAGTAGATGCTGAATTGGCAAGTGATTTGTTAAATCAGCCTGCTTTGGAAGTACAAAATATCGCAAAATCTAAACCTGTGGCGGTTGTGCCAAAATATGAAGTGCGTACAACAGATGACGAAGAATCTGTTGAAGAAGATGATGATAATATAGAAGATAATGATACTGGTAATGAAGAACAAGACGACAATGAAGAAGAATATGATACTAATAACGAAATAAAACCATTGTTTGATGAAAATCCAAATAATATAGATGAAAACATTGCTTTTAAACCAATCACTTTTGATGCGCCTGCGGTGCCTGTGTCAAAGATAGAAGATAATCCTGTACCTGTTTTTAATCCAGAACCAATGTTTGAAGACAAAGGAGAAGAATCAGAAACAGAAGATTTTGTTGCACCAGATATGAATAAAGTGATGGAACAGCAACAACCTGTGTTGGAATCTGTGTCTCCTGTACCTGTGTCTGAAGAAGAAACCGTTGCGCTGGCAGAAGAACAGAAACCCGTTCTAGAATCTATAACACCAATCATCCAAGAACCAATTGAACAAAGTGTGGCACCTATGTACGAAGAACAACCGACAAATATTCAAACAACATCAGAACAACAACCTGTTGCCGTGGAACCACAACCTGTGATGCCTGCTGTGGCACCTGTGTCACCAATTGCACCTGTGCCGCCAGTTGTAAATACATTTAATGCAAATGTGACAACATCTACAAGTCGTTCAAAGCCAACCTTTATATATTATATGTTGTTAATAATTTTAATTGGTTTGTCTGTATTTACTTTGTGGTTGTATCAGAAAAATATGGATACCAAAGAACCTTTGTTAGAGGCAAATGTTGCAGAAAATGTCGCAGAAGAACAAAACCCGACCTTTGTGGAACGTTTGCGTGTTAATGCAAAAAAACAAATTGATAAAGCTAAAAATGTTGTCGAAAAAGTAAAAGTCACAAAGGCTGAAAAAGTTGAACCCCAGGAACCAGAATCAGAAGAATATGAATTTGCGCCTGAGGAAGAAGAATCAACACTAGCTGATACTGAACAACCGGTTGCAGAAGAAACAAAAAATGAAGAGCCTGTTATAGAATCTACAGAAACAGTTGTAGTAGAAGAACCTGAGATGGAAGAAGAAAGTGGCGAAGAAGAATCTGAACCAGAATCTGTTGCAACAGAGCCAGAAGATGATATTCAATCCAAAGAGCAAGATATCAATGATGATGCAGAAGAAACCGTTCAGAATGTAAATGAAATCAATGTTGATAAGCCTGTGTATGAAGTGGGACCAAAACATGATGATATGATTGTTTCTGAACAAGATTATCAGGCAAATGTTCAAGATGCGATAGAACCAGAAAATTCTGAATCAGAAATGGAATTTGATGAAGAAGAATATTATGAAGAATAATTAGCAAATACTGGTTGTTATTATTCTATGGCGCTTAGCATAATATTTCGAAATTCTTCTGGAGTGCATTCTTGTCCAGAAAATGCTTGCACATAACCTGTACTTTTATAAAATCAGTTGCGCAATACCCTATACAATTATTAAAACAACCATGTTGGGGCAATATTTGCATCTAAAATGATTGTCACATTGTCGTCAGGGACACACATTTCTTTGGCAAATGATGAAAGTGTGCCTGTTGAACACATAATTATTAAAATAATTTTGTATGTAATTTTTCCCATATTTCTGATATTTCTATATACATAAATTCTTCCACAAAGGTACCTCTAAATTGACATAGTTAATGTAAAAAATCACCGCCAAAATCGGCGGTGTAAGTGTTTAATAAATTACATTTTATTTTTCAATTATCACCACGGCTGCAGAAAAATTTTCTTGGTCTGTCACAGATAACATAACGCGTGCATCCGTACCAGCCAGCTCTTTCAATACAGTTTTTGCCCCACCGGTAATCAGTAATTCAGGACGACCATTTTCATCATGAACAACAGATATATCAGAAAAAGAAATATCATCACTAAATCCTGTGCCCAAAGCTTTCAACGCAGCTTCACGGGCAGCCCAGAAATTAGCAAGATGTTTTTCTGCACGTGCGTTATCTTCATCTGCATATTCTAATTCTTTTTTTGTAAAAATACGTTGTTTTTTGAAAGCCGACCAATCAAGAAATCTGTCGCTTTCAACCAAATCAATTCCAATTCCGACTATCATTGTGACATCCTTCCTTTGTATGTTGGTTTTGATAGTGAAATACTAATAACTTTTTACCGATTCGTGCAAGTAAAAAATGGTGTGTTTATATTTGTTGTTAATTTGTTAAAAAAGCCAACAAATTGTTGGCTTTGATATTTATTTTACAATAACGATTATACAAATTTATAATTTTGCTACATTTACCTGTACTTTGTTTATATCTATGTCATCTATACCAAGTGCTTTGCATACATTAGTGAAATTTGTTGCAAAATCTTTTGGACTGACATCAACAGTGTAAAAATGTATTCCTTTGACGTTTTCCAAGAATTCAATTGCAGGTATTGTTTCTTGTTTGAAACATTCTAAGCGTTTTTTGACAACAGCAACATCTGTGTCATCTGCACGACCACCTCCTTCTTTTACACGATTGGCAATTCGTTCAAGCATGACATTTTCCGGCAGGCTTAGATGTAGAACATGTAAATCATAAGGCGATTCATCATATACGTATTGTTGAACAAGCCATTGTGCTTGTTCTACATTGCGTGGAAATCCATCGAGTATCATATCAGATTTACCATTTGAATCTATCGCGGTACTGATGATTTTAAATAACTCTGAACTTGGGACTAATTCGCCACGTGCCATAATTTGTTTCATGGGGGATTCTGCTGGTAAATCGCGTAAAATAGCACCGACTTCTATATATTTAAAACCCTTTTGTGCCACCAAATTCTTGGCTTGTGTGCCCTTGCCTGCACCTTGACCACCCATTAGAACAATAATTTTACTTTTTAGATTTTCCATTTTTTCATCCTTTCAATAATTTCGCTGACGCAATTCTATCATAAATATCAAAAAGTCCAACAAAAAAGTTGGACTTTTTTTGATAATTATTCTAATTTTCATAGTCCATTAGCGATTTGTTCACTTTGTTTTAGTAATTCTAATGCTTCACATACTTTTTTATAATTTTTAGCAAAGTCGTAATCATTAACATCTACTTCTGAAAATGTGATTGTATGGTTCGTATTAGCAATATTTTCCAACATTTTTATTGCGGGAAGTGTTTGTTGATAGAAAATACCAATACGTTTTTCAACAGCTTTTGGATCTAAATCGTCTGCACGTGCTGTGCCACCGTTAGTTGTATTCTCTTTGATGCGATTTTGAATACGGTCCAACATAACTTGCTTATTAACATATAAATAAACAATTTGGATTTCATATATACCAGAATATTTTTCTACTAACCATTTTGCCTGATCTTTAGTGTGTGGAAAACCGTCAAGAATAACATCTTGATTATCAAAGCCTTCAATAGTTTTTTTAACGATGTTAAACACATATTCATGATTCGCTAATTGGCCATTATTAATTTCTTTGTTTATAGAAGACTCTTGTTGTGCCTTACGTAAAATTTCCCCTGTTTGTACATATTGAAAGTTATAGTCTTGGATTAAACGTGTTGAGTGGGTTCCTTTGCCTGAGCCTTGTCCACCCATAAAAACAACCATTTTAGATTTTGTATTTTTCATTTTTCATCCTTTTGTTGTAATCTTGCGACAGATTTTAGCATAAATATAAAAAAGTCCAACAAAAAGTTGGACTTTTTTGGTAATTCTTTAACCCAAGAATTATTTTTTGCTGTTTTCAATCGCTGCACCCAAGATGTCACCTAAAACAGAGCCAGAATCAGCTTCGTTAGCAAATTCTTTGACTGCTTGTTTTTCAAGTGTCACTTGTAATGCACGGATAGACAATTTCACATTGTTACCATCAACAGAAACAACAGATGCTTCTACTGAATCGCCAACGTTGTATTTAGATGTGTCTTGTTCAGCTTTTTCACGAGACAAATCGGTACGACGGATTGTTCCACGAACATCGCCAGGCAAAGCCAAAATCAATTCATCAGGTGTAATTTCAGAAACTGTTCCGCAAACAACAGCACCCTTTTTGATAGAAGTGTTATTGTTTTCAGCACTTTCTGTCAATTGTTTGATGCCCAAAGTAATACGTTCTTTTTCTGGATTGATGTCCAAGATTTTTGCTGTGACTTCTTGACCACGAACAAATTTCTTTAACTCTTCTTCGTCTAATTTATTCCAAGACAAATCAGAAATGTGAATCATACCATCTAAATCTGGTGTCAAAGCAACAAACAGACCAAATTCTGTTGTGTTTTTGATTGGACCTGTGATAACATCGCCAACTTTGTGAGATTCAGCAAATTCCTTCCAAGGATTTGGTTGTAATTGTTTGTATCCCAAAGAAATACGACGTTTTTCTTGATCTATACCCAAAACAACAACATTGATTTCTTGACCGTTTTGCAAAACTTTGCTTGGGTGAATATTTTTGTTTGTCCAAGATAATTCAGACATATGGACCAAACCTTCGATATTATTACCCAAATCAATGAATGCACCGTAATCTGTCAAAGAAGAAACTTTACCAGTCACTGTATCACCAACATTGAATGCTTTGGAAGCTGTTTCCCAAGGATCTTCTTCCAACTGTTTTGCACCCAAAGAAATACGATGAGATTCTGGATCAAATTGAATAACTTTAACTTTGATTTTTTCACCAACATGAACCAATTCACGTGGATGATTGATACGTTTCCAAGACAAGTCTGTGACATGCAACAAACCATCTACGCCACCCAAATCAACAAACACACCGTAATCTGTGATGTTTTTCACAGTACCTTCGATAACTGCACCCAAAGAAATATTTTTCATAGCTTCTTTTTGTGCTGCTGCGATTGTGTCTGCTTGAATTGCGCGACGAGATACGATTGCGTTAGTACGCAAAGCATCCATCTTTAAAACGCGGAATTTGTCTTTTAAACCAATCAAAGATTTTGCATCACGCACCGGTTTATGATCAACCTGGGATGATGGCATAAATGCAAATACACCGTTGATATCAACCGTATAACCACCACGAACAACGTCTATAATAGTTCCTTCTGGGTCGATACCTTCTGCAACTGTTTTTTCCAAATCTTTCCATGCTTTTTCAGCACGTGCTTTGGTGTAAGACAATACAGCAGTACCTTCGCGAGATTCATAACGTTCAACAAAAACGTCAATAATGTCGCCAACAGATGGGACTGATGCACCGAATTCTTTTAATGGAATACGACCTTCGGATTTTAAGCCAACATCAACCATAGCAAAATCGCCACGGATATCTTTGACTGTGCCTTTTGTAGCATAACCCTGCAAAGTTTCCTGTGTTCCATAGTTTTTATCAAACAATTGGACGAAATCTTCGCCTGCTACTGGGTTAAATAAATCTTTGGATAAATCTTTCATAAGAATTTTAAACAAAGCTTGCCATCGTCATATTTTTTTAAAGACGAGGTCTTGTGGGGTTCATCGGATTGAAATCATGCCCACCCATGAAATCTGGGACATTATATATGTAAAAAATGTAAAAATCAAGCTTTTTTAATAAAAAACGCCCTTGTTGTTGGGGCGTTGTAAGTTATTTTACAGATGCTTGCTTAAACAATTCATCTGCGGGAACAGATTTTTCTTTTTGTTTTACATGAGTTAGCATTGCATCCAAAGATTTTCTTTCAAACAACATGCCTCGCAACATAGCAACTGCATTTTGGTTTTTGTTGTAAAATTCGAAAATCTGTTTTGGGTCAGGATACCGAGAAGCTTCTGCCCAGATTGCCTGTTGCAAATCATCACGGGTCACTTCTACTTTGTTCTGTGTTCCCCATTCTGCCAAAATCAAGCCTAATTTAACACGGCGTTCTGCATCTTTGCGTTCTTTCTTTTCATCCCATTTGCAATCTTTGCATTTGTCATCTTGGTGTTCGCAATGTGCATGCTGTGCATCATGTTCTTGTTTTGCCATATTATATTCTTGTTCTACCAAAGTTTCTGGTAAATCTAATTTGACTTTGTCAGACAAAACATCCAACAATTCATTGCGCATATCGCGTTGAGCAGCTTCACTATATTGACCAGAGATAATTTCACGAATATGTTCTTTTAATTTTTCTACTGATTCTTGACCAACCTGTTTAGCTAAGTCGTCATTTAATTCAGGCAAAATATGCTTGCGAACTTCATGAACTTCTACTTCGAATTTAGCATCTTTGCCAGCTAAATTTTCAGCATGATATTCTTTTGGGAATTTTACATTTACGTCAAATTTGTCGCCTGCTTTGTGACCAATGATTTGGTCTTCAAATCCAGGTATAAAAGCCCCAGAACCCAAAATCAAATGATGTTTTTTAGCTTCGCCACCTTCAAAAGCAACACCATTCATGAATCCTTTGAAATCAATCACAGCGACATCACCATTTTGTGCTTTGTATTTTTCGTCTTGTTTTTCAGCAACACTGCGAGATTTACGAATGTTTTCCAAAGCAGTTGTCACTTCTTTTTCATCCAGTTTAGCAACTTTCTTGGTTATTGTGATTTTTTCCAAATCAATGGCTGGCAAAGTTGGCAAAATATCAAATTCCATAGAATATTCAACATCTTTGCCCATTTCCCACCCAGATAAATCAACCTTTGGTGTTCCAGCTAAACGTATTTTTTTATCAGCAATGTATTTTTCTAAATCTTTGTTCATTGCTTTATCAACAGCTTCGCCGTATGCAGATACATTATATTTTTGGCGTAATACAGATAGTGGAATATGTCCCTGTCTGAAACCGGCTATCTTCGCGGTTTTACCGAATTCCGTTAAGATTTCGTCTGCGATTGCTTGTAAATCTGCAGCTGCGATTTTGCCAGTCACAGAATAATGTAAATCTTTAATTTTGTCTTTTGTAATCATAATTCATTCCTTTGATAAATAAAATTGCACTGGATTATACAAGTATTTTTTTAGAAACGCAACATAAAGATTTTTTGTCTTGATTGAATTTTTATTTTGTGACAGAATGAATGCGAACCTAAGGAAAAAGGTTCGGGGCTGTCGTAGGCTCGGCATATTCGGTGCGAAAGCATCGTTAAATTGATATTATCGGTGTTTTTTGCACCGCTTTTCACCCTGACCAATCGGGTCGGGGGGCTGATGGTTATAAAACACGGGTAACCGAAAGACCACGGAATCACCAATATGCTGATTTACGAACTCCCCGACCACCAAGATTTGGTGGTTTTTTGTGCAACTATCAAAGGAGAAAAAGAAAATGAAAACTTTGTTAATAACTGGCGGGGTGTTGCTCAG
>Ga0310786_10006017_pt1 | contig 16283 bp, 8 predicted proteins | sample AusTroGonzalo_MG_FD_203881 | JGI IMG/M metagenome (GOLD analysis project Ga0310786, IMG submission 203881) | Bovine rumen microbial communities from tropical cattle in Woodstock, Queensland, Australia - Gonzalo_03 (v2) (version 2) | ecosystem: Host-associated > Mammals > Digestive system >... | reverse complement strand
GATGGAGACACAGGCAGCAGAGAGCAAGGTGCTGAAGCTGACTGAGTTCGTGACTGTCTCTGAACTTGCCACGATGATGAACGTAGGCGTCAATCAGGTCATCGGTACCTGTATGTCCATCGGTATCATGGTATCTATCAACCAGCGTCTGGATGCAGAGACCATCAATATCGTGGCAGATGAGTTTGGATTCACTACAGAGTACGTCAGTGCTGAGGTTCAGAACGCCATCACAGAAGAGGAGGACGACGAGAACGATCTGATCTCCCGCGCTCCGATTGTAACGGTGATGGGACATGTCGACCACGGTAAGACCTCTTTACTCGACCACATCCGTAATACCAACGTGATTGCTGGTGAGGCTGGTGGAATCACCCAGCACATCGGTGCTTATAACGTAAAGCTGAAGGATGGTCGTCGTATTACTTTCCTCGACACTCCTGGTCACGAGGCATTTACCGCCATGCGTGCCCGTGGTGCTCAGGTTACCGATATCGCCATCATCATCGTCGCAGCCGACGACTCCGTGATGCCTACCACCAAGGAGGCCATCGCCCACGCCCAGGCTGCCAACGTGCCGATGGTGTTTGCCATCAATAAGATTGATAAACCAGGTGCCAACCCCGATAAGATTCGTGAGGATCTGGCCAACATGAACCTGTTGGTAGAGGATTGGGGTGGTAAGTACCAGTGTCAGGAAATCAGTGCCAAGAAGGGTATGGGTGTCGACGAACTCTTGGAGAAAGTGCTCCTCGAGGCCGAGATGCTCGACCTGAAGGCTAATCCTAACCGCAAGGCCACTGGTTCTATCATCGAGTCTTCATTGGACAAGGGGCGTGGCTATGTCTCTACTGTCCTCGTGTCGAATGGTACGCTGAAGGTTGGCGATGTGGTGATTGCAGGTACTGCCTGGGGTCGTGTCAAGGCCATGTTCAACGAGCGTAACCAGCGCATCGAGACGGCAGGCCCCGCTGAGCCCGCCATCATCTTAGGTCTGAACGGTGCACCTACTGCTGGCGACTCCTTCCACGTGATGGAGACTGAGCAGGAAGCCCGCGAAATTGCTAACAAGCGTATCCAGTTGCAGCGTGAGCAGAGCCTGCGTACCACCACCAAGCTCGGTCTCGACGAGCTGTCGCACCGTATCGCTTTGGGTGAGTTCCACGAGTTGAACATCATCGTGAAGGGTGATACCGACGGATCTATCGAGGCTCTCTCCGATTCGTTCATCAAGCTTTCTACTGAGAAGGTGCAGGTGAATGTCATCTCGAAGGCCGTAGGTCAGATTTCAGAGAACGATGTCATGCTGGCTTCTGCCTCAGAGGCTATCATCATCGGCTTCCAGGTGCGTCCTTCTGCCGATGCCCGTCGTGCGGCCGACCGTGAGGGTGTGGAGATCAACACTTACTCCATCATCTACGATGCCATCGACGATGTGAAGCAGACCATGCAGGGTATGCTCGACAAGGTGAAGAAGGAGATTGTCTCTGGTGAGATCGAAGTGAAGCAGGTATTCAAGATATCTAAGGTGGGTACTGTGGCCGGTGGTCTGGTGACCGACGGTAAGGTACACAACAAGGACAAGGCCCGTGTCATCCGCGACGGTATCGTGATTCACACGGCTCCCATCGATGCCCTGAAGCGCTATAAGGACGATGCCAAGGAAGTGGCAACAGGCCTGGAGTGCGGTATCTCATTGGTCAACTTCAACGACATCCAGGTCGGCGATATCATCGAGACCTTCACAGAGATTGAGGTAGAACAGAAACTATAAGAATGGCAAAGAAGCGGAAACTACGTCCTTTCTATCGGCGACTGACACGGCGCATTGGTATCGCCCAGCTCATCGTGATGGCCTTGTTCTCCTATTTTCTCTATGATGGGGCTGTGGACATCGTGACATGGGAGGAATGCGGCCTTTACAGGAATTTCCTGAACAGTACTGAGAAAGACATCCGACGCATTCTTTCAGATGTCTACGTGGGCACCATGAATCATGTGCCGGAGATAGAGGAGAATCTCGATCATCCTGACAAGCTGTATGACATCATGGAGCGGGTGGTCGGGCTCAACCCTCATATCCGTAGCTGTGGCGTCAGTTTCATAGCCGACTACTATCCGCAGAAAGGACATTGGTTCTGTCCCTACGCCGTGGAAGGTGAAGACGGCAAGATAGAGCGCCGCACCATTGGCGACAGCCAGCACGACTATCTCCATGCTGAGTGGTTCTTGGAGGCGCTGGAAGCCGACAGCAGCTATTGGTCGAAACCCTTCTTTGAATCGAATGATACCATTGTTCCGTTGGTGTCCTATATGATTCCTATTCACAACAAGCAGGGCAAGACGGTGGCTATTCTCGGAGCCGATCTGTCGCTGGAGTGGTTCAGTGAGAAGTTGATGAAAGGCAAGGCTACCCGAGGCAAAAACGTTAATATCAATGTTAAGTCAGACCAGGAAGTAGAGATCACTTCCGACGACTCAGACGAAACCATTACCAGCGGGATCATGGAGGTGAGGGCAATGGGATGCACCAACTTCATCATCGACCAGGATGGCACGTATATAGCTCATCCGGACAGTGGCTTTGTGATCAATAAGAATTATTTCGAGTTGGCCAAGGCAACAAATGATACCATCGACGACTATGTAGGCCGTAGGATGGCGGCAGGAGAGAGTGGCACCTACACCAATAAGAAAGGTAAGGAAAGTTCTTTCCCATACTTCGACTTTGAGGGCAGCAATGCTTATCTGTTCTTCTGTCCTATCGAACATACCAGCTGGTCGATAGCCATTGCTGTTCCGAGTGCGCTGATCAATGCTGTCGGCATCGTAGTTGGCATCGCCCTCTTGCTCATGATTGCTCTTGCTCTGTTAGTGGTGCGGCTTGTGGGTAAGTATGTCGCCAAGCGCGCCACCCGGCCACTGGGTCTGCTGGTAGCCTCGGCCGACGAGGTGGCGAAGGGAAACTTCAATGCCCCCTTGCCCCAGCTGAAACATTACGATGAAATCCGGCTGCTGCGCGACTCCTTCGAGGAGATGCAGCACTCGCTCACCCATTATATCGCCGAGCTCAAGGACACCACAGCCTCGAAGGCAGCCATCGAGAACGAACTGAAGGTGGCGCACGACATCCAGATGTCGATGCTGCCCAAGACCTTCCCGCCCTATCCTGAGCGCGACGACATCGATATCTTCGGTTCGCTGACACCCGCCAAGGATGTCGGTGGCGACCTCTTCGATTTCTTTATCCGCAAGGAGAAACTCTTCTTCTGCATAGGCGATGTGTCAGGAAAGGGCGTGCCCGCCTCGCTGGTGATGGCCGTCACCCGATCCTTGTTTCGCAACATCGCTGCTCATGTGGCAGAGCCCGACGAGATTGTCAGGACCCTCAACGATGCGATGTCGGAGGGCAACGACACAAACATGTTCGTCACGCTCTTTGTGGGTGTGCTCGATCTTCAGAACGGACATCTCAGTTACTGTAATGCCGGCCATAATTACGCGATGCTCATCGGCCAACTGGTCAGCATGCTTCCCTGTGACCCCAACCTGCCCGTCGGCGCCATGTCGGAAATGACCTTTACGAAGCAGGAGATGACCATCGAGCCCGATACCACGATATTTCTTTATACCGACGGTCTCAACGAGGCCGAGGACTCCTGCCATGCACTGTTTGGTGTGCAGCGCATCATCCGTATTGCAGAGCAGCTGGTGAAGGAGGGAAAGAATGACCCGACTACGATTATCCACAAGATGATTGAAGGTGTCCATCGCTTTGTCGACGATGCCGAGCAAAGTGACGATATGACCATTTTGGCTATCAGATATGGAAAAAGACGATAACAAACTCGTGCGCCGCATCGCCGAGCAGAAATATGAGTTCGGCTTTACCACCGACGTACATACAGAAATCATAGAAAAGGGACTGAATGAAGACGTGGTCCGTCTCATCTCTTCCAAAAAGGGCGAACCCGAGTGGATGCTCGAGTTCCGCCTGAAGGCTTTCCGCTATTGGCAGGCCCAATCAGAGCCCAGATGGGCTCATGTGCACGTGCCGCCTATCGACTATCAGGCCATCAGCTATTATGCTGACCCTACTGCCAAGAAATCTAGTGATTCCGGAGTGTCCGGAGATTCCGGAACCATCGACCCCCAGGTCGAAAAGACCTTCGACAAGCTCGGCATCCCCCTCGAAGAGCGGCTGGCACTCAGCGGCAACACTGCCGTCGACGCCATCATGGATTCCGTGAGCGTCAAGACCACTTTCAAGGAGAAGCTCCGCGAGAAGGGCGTCATCTTCTGCTCCATCGGCGACGCCATCAAGGAGCACCCCGACCTCGTGCGCCAGTACTTAGGCTCCGTCGTGCCCTATAAGGACAACTTCTTCGCTGCGCTCAATTCCGCAGTCTTCTCCGACGGCTCCTTCGTCTATATCCCCAAGGGCGTGCGCTGTCCGATGGAGCTCAGCAGCTATTTCCGCATCAACGCCCGCAATACGGGACAATTCGAGCGCACCCTGATCATTGCCGACGACGATGCCTACGTCTCCTACCTCGAAGGCTGCACGGCCCCCATGCGTGACGAAAACCAGCTGCACGCCGCCATCGTCGAGATCATCGTCCACGACCGGGCGGAGGTGAAATACTCCACCGTCCAGAACTGGTATCCCGGCGATGCCGAGGGCAAGGGAGGCGTACTGAACCTTGTCACGAAGCGAGGCGACCTGCGGGGAGCCGGTTCGAAACTCTCCTGGACACAGGTGGAGACGGGCAGCGCCATCACGTGGAAATACCCCTCGTGCATCCTCCGGGGCGACAACTCCCAGGCAGAGTTCTATTCCGTTGCCGTCACCAATAATTACCAGGAGGCCGACACCGGCACGAAGATGATCCATATCGGCCGTAACACTCGCTCTACCATCATCTCCAAGGGCATCTCTGCCGGCCACTCCCAGAACAGCTATCGCGGCCTCGTGCGCGCAGCAGCGTCGGCCGACAACGCCCGCAACTATTCATCCTGCGACTCACTGCTCTTAGGCTCAGACTGTGGCGCACACACCTTCCCCTATATGGATGTCCACAACCCCACAGCCATCTTCGAGCACGAAGCCACCACCTCGAAGATCTCAGAACAGCAGCTCTTCTATTGCAACCAGCGGGGCATCCCCACCGAGCAGGCCGTAGGGCTTATCGTCAACGGCTATGCCAAGGAGGTGCTGCAGAAACTCCCCATGGAGTTCGCCGTAGAAGCCCAGAAACTGCTTTCCGTATCGCTCGAAGGCACCGTAGGCTGACACTTTCTTTTTGAGGGCTGAATAGCGACTCCCGTGATTACTTGACGAGGTATTTCCTGCCGTTGCGGATGACGATGCCCTTCTGCGGTGTGGTGATGCGACGGCCGCTCAGGTTGTAGGCCGGTGCCGATTCGTCGCCGTCGTTGTCGGCCAGTGTGCTGATGATGGGCGTGGGGTCGGAACCTCCATATACCTCCCAGGCAGCGTTGATCCACTGGTAGGCTGTCCATCCTTTTGCGTTGGCAGCGGCCACTTGGGTTGTTGTGCAGACGTTCTGCTCCAGATCAGGGTCGTCGGCATCCAATATGGCGAAGAAGGCCTGCTCCTGGGTGGGCATACTTTCGATGAACTTATCCATCGCCTCGCCAGCGAGCTGGTTATTCGTAGCGTAGAGCGCATTAATTGCACCCGTCTTGCAGAGCGTCAGCTCTGTGAGCTGGTTACTTTGACATCGGCATTCCACGAGTGCCTTATTCTTCGACAGGTCGAGCTTCTTTATCTTATTCTGCTGGCATCTCAGATATCTCATCGCAGTGTTATTCTTCACGTTGAGTGCGGTGAGCTTGTTATTGTTGCAGTATAGCAGGTCTATCTTCGTATTTTTCGTCACGTCCAGTTTCTTCAGCTGGTTCTGATGGCATGCGAAACTGGTCAGCTGCATGCATGCCGTCACATCGAGCGCGGTGAGCTTGTTGTTATAGCACCACAACGTATCGAGTTTTGTGCAGTCCGACACATCCAGCGTCGTCAGCTGGTTTGCATTACATTCCAGGTCGGTCAGCTGCGAGCATTTTGATACGTCCAACGTTGTGAGCTGGTTTTCCCAGCACCCAAGTCTTTTGAGTTTTGTGCAGCCCGACACATTGAGCGTGGCTATCTGGCCTGCATTACAATCCACTCTGGTCAGCGCCGTGCATTTCGTGGCGTCGAGTGTAGCAATCTGATTATGATGGCAATAGAGTATTATCAGTTTTGTGCATTTCGAGATGTCCAGTTCCGTAAGTTGGTTCCAACCACATGAGAGGATGGTCAGCTGTGTGCATTTCTTCACGTCGAGTTCTGTGAGCTGGTTGGTATAGCAATACAGCGAGTCGAGTTTTGTGCATCCCGATATGTTCAACGTCGTCAGCTGGTTCTTGGAACAATCCAGGTAGGTCAGCTGCGTGCATTTCGATACATCGAGCGCGGTGAGTTGGCCTTCCCAGCAATTGAAATGCTTCAGTTTCGTACATTTCGAGATGTCGATGGTCGTCATTATATTATTACTGATTGCGAGGTTGGTCAACTGCGTGCAGTTCTTAATGTCAAGGGCTGTGAGCTGATTGGTATAGCACCACAGCGTGTCGAGTTTCGTGCAGTTCGACACATTCAGCGTTGTCAGCTGGTTATTGTCACAATCCAGGCAAGTAAGCTGCGTGCACTTCGAGACATCGAGCGCGGTGAGCTGGTTTCCCCCGCAAATGAGTCGTACCAACTTCGTGCAGTTTGTCAGGTCAATCGAACTTATCTGGTTAAGATTGAAGCCCAACGAGTCGAGTTTCGTGTTTTTGGTCACGTCAAGTTCTGTCAACTGGTTTTTGCCACAGAATAACTTTGTAATGACCGTTTGTTTCGACACGTCGAGGCTGGTCAGTTTGTTATTATAGAGGTTCAGCCGGTCTAGCTTCGGATTGTTCGATACGTCGACAGTTGTCAACTGGTTGTTAGAACTTTCGAAATGCTGGAGATCCGGGCATTTTGAGACGTCAACCCTCGTCAGATTGTTGCCGAAGCAGGCTAAGTTCTTCAATTTCGTGTTTTTGCTGAGGTCAAGCTCAGTCAGCTCATTATAGTGACAATTCAGGGTAATCAGTTCGGTGAAGAACTCAATACCTTTCAGGCTCTTGATGTTCATGCTTTTTAATTCAATTAATCTCACCTTGCTGATCTCATCGTCGCTGAGTTGTCCATCCTTGTCGAGGTCTAAGTTGGTCGACACGTAATTCCCGAACGCCTCGTCGGGGAAGTTCGTCCGGTTAATCCCTACGCTGGCCTGCGCGGTTGTCAGTGTGATGGCCAGCATTGCTAAAGTTAGTAATCTTTTTCTCATAATCTTTATCATAATTAGTTATTAATTTGCAATCCATAGGCAAAGATACAAATTCTTCCGCTAATATACAAATCAAAAAAACAAAGAAATGTTAACGACCTGACATTTTTTTGTTTTAAGGAGTCGCGGGCTCCCCGCTGCCGAATTGTGCGCACGTGTGCAGGGGGATGTCCCCGGAGGTAGTCTTTCATTAAAGGGGGACATTTCCCGCGACTCGCAAACGATTAGTCCTTATCCAGTCCGTCGGGGGCGGTGTTTCCGCCGCCTCCATCGTTGTCATCGCCGTCGCCGGGCGTTTCCGGATCTGTCGGGTCAGAAGGTGGATTGTCGCCTCCGGGCTCGGTTCCTGAGCCGGTCGAAGGATCGCCTCCGGGTTCCTCACCTCCTGGCTCCTCACCGCCAGGCTCTTCGCCGCCTGTTTCGGTTCCTGTGCCTGTGGAGGAATCGCCGCCGGGGGTTTCAGGGTCGGTTGTCGTATTTGTCGTGTTCTGATTATTTTGATTACCCTGATTGTTCTGACTCTGCCCATCTGTTGTTGCGCTGCCGCCTGATGCCGATTTGCGGTCGAGCATGTCCTGATAGATTTTCAGCGTACCGTTCCATCGGATGATGAATGCCTCGTAGGCAGTCGGGTCATCGGCTGTCAGCGAGAGGGCCTCGATCATGGCGACCACGTTGTCGTAGGCCTCGTCGGTAGCCTTGCGGGCCTTTTCCAACGCGCCGGCCACCTTTTCGCTCACCTCCACGCCCTGCTCCAGACGGATGGCCTTCACCTCTGCGTTGGCGTCGCTCATCTGATCGAAGAGCCATGTGCCGCCGATGGTCTCAATGCGTGCGAGCATCTCGGGCGTCGACAGGTCGTCGATCAGGTTGTCCAACTGTCCCGTCTGCTCGTCGATTTGTGCCTGCGTGTTCACCTTGTAGAGTTTGAATACCTTGATCAGTTCCTCTGAAGCCGCCTCCAGTTCGGTATTGCCACTGTTCAGCCAGAGGCGAACCAGTGCATGCAGCTTCGTGTAGTATTTGTCGCGCAGCTTGTCGGCCTCGTCGCGGCGCTTGATAATCTCGCTGGCCCTGGCCTGCATATAGCAGCGGTTCTCCTCAGTGAAGCAGGTGATGAGCGAGGCTATCAGCTGCTCGATCTTCGTGCCAGTGAAGGCTGCTTCCTGAAGCACGGTCACGAACGCCTCTATCAGCGAAAAGTGCTGGGCGTTCTTCAGTTTCTGTTTGACTGGTCTTAAAAATTTACTCATAGATCTAAATTTTGAAATTAATAATTTAGTTATTTTTTTCCCGACCTTGGTCGGAAACGTTGGTTTTCTTCCCGATGCCCTTCCGACCTGAGTCGGAAATAGTGCTTTCTTTCCCGGAGCTTTCCCGACCTGGATCGGAAACAGTACTTTTCTTCCCGAAGCCTTTCCGACCTGAGTCGGAAACAGTGATTTCCTTCTTGGAGCCTTTCCGACCTGAGTCGGAAACGGTACTTTCTTTCCAGCAGCCTTTCCGACCTCGGTCGGAAGCTTAACATAATAGATAGTATTCTAATTGATACCGATATCCATCATTTTCTGACCGCAAATATACGAAAAAAACCGGAGCCGAGATACACCCGACTCCGGTTTTCTTCATTGCTTTCATTTTTTTAACGATTCCGCCCCGAAATCTAACCATCTCCGAGGCTTATCTTTTTACTACTGCTCGGATCATGAATCCGAGGAAGCGCGGCGACAGGAACTCTCCAGATTCTTCAGCATTATCTCTTAATGCTCTCTCCATGTATTCCCTGTTTACAGCGCCTATGAGTGCATAACCCTTTGCTATCAAGGGGTTTTTATCCCAGGATCTTCTTATATATTCAACTGCATAATAGTCTGCAAGAATCGGTGAGTATAGTGTCGAACTCCAGTATCCGCCGTCGTGGATTTCATAATGGCTTTCACTTCCATTATCATAGTAATGGTCGTAGCCATCATTTTCATCTGTACGGAAATATATCTTTCGGCCATTCGGGCCATGGATGACTATGCCTGCTATTTCGCCCGACTTGACCAGCTCAGCCGTGCAATTGTCAGCCAGTTCCTGCACCTGGGCTCTTGTCGGCATGCGCCAAGGGCTGCCCCAGTTCACCCGGGCTGCATCATATTTGGTTCCGGAGATGTCCGGACCGATATCCATGAACTCCTGCTTCTCGGGGATATAGAACTCGTAATTATAGTATTCGCTGTTGCTGATGTCACTGGTCTTTAAATACCATTTCACATGCGTCTTTTTCGTCTCTCCCCATTTATAGTAGTCTCCCAGATCTTCCGGGCTTTCTGCTCCGAGACTGCAGCATGACCAAAGTGTGCCGCTTGGCAGGCCGAGGTCGATAAGGTGAGGATGCTTGTCGTCGGGGCAGGAGCTTACCTTTTTGAGTATATATTCCACGGGGAATTCCTTCTCCTTACCCGTCTGAATCTCTGACTCGCCTTCGAACTGGATGTAAGGATATAGTCTGACTGTCCGCTCAGGTTCATTATAGTAGTAGGCATAGCGGACATCGGGATATGTCCTGCCGCCGAGGTTGGCACAGGATATTTTCTTGTGCTCGTTATAGATGTCATGATAGATGTATCCCCAGTCCTTGACATTCTTGGCTTCTTCGGACAGTTCGACGGTAGTGCGGGCATTGAACTTGTAGAAATAGTTGCGGCCTTCATACTCGAAGCCTTTCTGCTTGGAATATTTCGAGCCCGTCTGCTCAAAGTCGATGATGCGCACGGGGAACGGGCTTTTATCGATTTGCATGGTGGGATAGGCCAGCAGGTCGAAACCGAGGAATTTTACCACGGGCGATATCAGATAATCGCCGTCGTCCTCAAGGCCGTCGACGCGAGTCACCCAGTGCCGCCCATTATTATAATAGGAGTCTGTGGCGAAGGTCTTGACAATTTCCTTGCCGTCTTCATCTACTATCTGGAATCCTACCTTCTCGGGCAGCACGAGGTCGCCCATGATATTCATCGCCACGTCGGCCGAGGTGCGGGGAGAGTAGCACTGGGTGAACTCCACATTGTCGAACGTCGGCACCAGTTCCTCCTTCAGCAGCGGCCACGTATTCTTCAGCGGCAGGTGATGGGTAAAGCTGAAGAGTGGGGCATCGGCTATGGCCAGCGTATTGAGCACAATGCTGGTGGTGATGTTGCTGGCTTTCAGGGCCTCATAGACTTTGTTCACTTTCTGTGCCTCGGCGATGTCCTTGTTGTAGAGTACGATGTGGCTGACCTGTTCTATGCCTAACTCACCGCGCAGGCATACTTTGTCGAGGTCAGTCACCAGGAAAGTGACGCCGAACTCCAGGAATCCTCCTACTCCAATCGTTCCGTCGATGCAGCCCTCGCCTTCAACGCTCGACGATGTAATGCAGGCTTTAGCGTCGTCGACAACACCGCGCTTCAGGCTGGCATGGAAATTCTTCTCCGCCATGAAGTGCTGCTTGGCGATGACTTTCATCGATGCCATCACACCAATCTGGAAATATGCGCCGGGTTTCCAGTAGATATAGGCTCCGGGCGCGACGGGGGCGATGGGCAGACCCTCGGGAGGGGTGAGGAAATCGGGCTTGAATTCCAGACCGCCGTAGATGCCATAGCTCTCCGTCAGGTCGAAGTCGCCCCTCAGACCGATGTCGAAGGTGGTGTTCAGGCCGTCTACTATGCATGCGTATTTGATGGTCATCTTGGGTTTCACGTTCATCTTCATCTCCGTGGTACCCTTCAACGCCAGGTCTCCATTTGGCATGAGTTTCAGGGCTACGTCGTTCGTGAAATCCTGATTCCACTCAGGCAGATTGAAGCTTTTCTCAAAGGGTTTGTTATCATCGCCACGCGTGCGGGCAGTGGTCGGATCCTCACTGCTGACATTAGTTTCGCCCACGTAATAGTATCGCTTGAAGATGTCTTTCAGGCTGACGGCCTCGCAGGTAATGGTCTTGCCGGAAACCTTCTTCACCTTGCCCATGAAACCCCAGGGCAGCCGGTCGTTCATCTCGGTGCTCACCAGCTTGTCGCCCTTCTTGGGTATGAGCTTCTTCGGGGTGTCGGCCGACAGGTAGAGCGTCAGGCTGTCGCACCGCTCCACGTAATCCATCAGTCCCATCTCTATGCGGGTAACGTCTGGCTGGTATTCCGTTTCGGGCGTCACGAAGCTGATGGAATCGATATTGGCCAAGGGAATCTTGCAGATGCTGTCTTCCATGACTATCCACTGCATGACGGGCTCGTTCTGTGTCACACCGTTTTCATCCTCGAAGCCGTAGTAGAACTCTTTTATCTCGCTGCGGAGGAAAGCATGTATGTCGCCGTCCTTCTGATAGACGTAGACGATGTCGCCGGTCTCTGGCTGCTGCTGGGCAAAGCCCGTTATGGCCATCAGCGCTATTAATATAATAAGGTATAGCTTCTTCATGGCCGTATGAATTTAATGGTTCTGCCGTTGACGGTGACGAGATAGACTCCCTTGGGAAGCTGGGAGAGGGGGAGTACGGCATCGGCGCCGTCGGTGGTGAGGCTGATGGGCAGCCGCATGCCGCTGGCGTTGTGGATGCTGATGCGGTCGGTAGAGGATACGCCGTAGAAGGTCACGCGGTCTTCGTCGACACGGTAGCGCGTCTCGCTCTTTACGGCGCTGATGCCCGTGGCAATGCCCTTGAAGGTGAATCGCACGACATCTGCCTTGTCGAACTCCTGGCGGGTGCCCTGCACGGTGATGACCATCTTCGATTCGGTCATCTGGATGCGGGGCATAGTGTAGAGTTCAATCTCTGTGGGGTTGCCCTTGGCGTGATGGAGCACCAGCGTGGGTGTCTGTGCCTTGGCAATGGCGGGTAGCATCAGTGCCGCCATCAAAAGGATGATTAGTTTTTTATTCATGTCTTTTAAGTTATTAATGTTTGATGGTGTAAAGTTAGGAAAAATTATCCAAACCGCCATGCAATGACGGCAGAAATTGATGTGGATTTGATGAACTGGCCGAAATTAATGATGAACTCATGGTTTGGGGAAAGAAATCCATCGCTTTTCTTGCAGGATCGGAAGATTTACAGTAACTTTGCAGGGCTGATGAGAGTTTACAGTTTACGGTTTACAGTTTACAGATGATTACCATGATATATAGAAAAACTTTGCAGAGATTATCCATTTTTCAATATTCATTGGCGATAAGCGTGGCGCTGATGTTGTGTGGTTCGGCATGGGGACAGATGGAAAGCCGCCTGAGCTATCGCCGCTATACCACCCAGGACGGGCTGCCACAGATGCAGACCGAAAAGATATGGCAGGACTCGCGCGGGTATATATATATAGGTACGCTGTCGGGCTTCGTGCGCTTCGACGGTCAGAAGTTTACCCCGTTCCTGAAAGGGCGGCGGTATAATATCGTGGGGTTTGTGGAAGTGCGGGATACCGACGGCTCTGACAATCAACAGTCGGGCGAGGTGCGGGCCTTGGACTTCAGAAGGCAGTGGATTACCGGCTACGACACTGTGGAAATGCAGCCCATAGATCCTGAGTGGCATACGCTGCTGAACAATTACAACAGTGGGAGTCTGCCAGCGGACTATGTGTTGTTAGAGGATGAACAGGAGCAGCAGCGACGGCTGTGTCGGGTGACGCCGCAGGGATTCCTTCCCGTGGTGAAGGGCGCATTGCTCGACAGGATGACGCCCGACAGGAAGCTTTATCTGGACGCTGCGGATTTGTATGTGCCCACGGAGGATGGATTATGGAAGATGGAAGAAGGAAGATGGAAGATGGAAGATGGAGGAAGGAAGATGGAAGATGGAAGAAGGAATGTGAGGCGCGCGGTGAAGATATCGGATAAGGAGGACATCTATACGTTGCTGCGGACGGATAAGGAACTGCTGGCTTTTGCCAAGGACGGCATCTATACTGTCGGCGACCATGGCCTGCGGCTGAAGACTGCTTTCGACTTCAAGGCTCCCGACTACGGCATCATAGTCAGGCAGGAGAATCCTGAAACCCTGATTCTGGCAGACTCGCATACGCTCTATGAATACGACGGCGAACGGCTGAGGGAACTGGCCTCGGGCTTCAAACTCATCAAGGATGTGTTCATCGATAAATGGGACCGTCTTTGGTTGGCAACTTACGAGGGTCTGTACTGTTTCTTTAACCGGGGATTCACCAACCATCGTCTGACTGACGGCGATGACATTGTTCGGGCCATCGGCGCAGATGGTGACGACCGAGTGGTGATGGGCTCGCTGAACGGTAAGTTGCTGGCAGATGAACAGTTGATAGAAGACAATCCTGACAATTACTATGCTCCAAGCGCCGTGACCATCGATGGCAAGGTCTATCTGCCGGGCAAGGACGATGTGGCCTGCTACGACGGCTTGCTCCGCTGGCTCCATCTTCCCCGCGACCGCTACCTATTTACAGGACAGGCCGGCCATCGGTTGATTGCAGGTAGCAGGAAATGCATCATCGCCTACGATCTTAAGTCAGGCGCGTTGGATACGCTCTCGACGGAAATCCCTCATCCATGGTGTGCGGCAGAGGATGCTCAGGGCAGACTATGGGTGGGCTCTACTTTCGGACTCTTCGCCGACGGGCGGCCATATGACTACGCCCAGAAGCTCATCGTCACCACCATGGAGCGCGATGCGCAGGGCAATATCCTCTTTGCATCGAAGGACTCGCTGTTTATGATCCGCGACGGGCAGGTCTCGCCGCTCGCTATGCCCGAGCTGGCCGGACATGAAGTAAGGTCGCTGCATGTCTCGCCGAAAGGCTATCTGGTGGTAGCGGTCATCGATGGACTCTTTGTAAGCCGCTTCGGACAGGATTGTAACATCGCCGACACACGTTTCTTCGACCACAACAATGGTTTCACAGTCTTGGAACCCCTGATGGCGATGATGGCGGAGACCAGCGACGGCACCGTATGGCTGGCGGGCGTAGAGGAAATGAGCTCGTTCAGTCCGGAGAAGCTGCTCGACTATCGTCCGGAGAGCACATTCATTGCGCCGCCGCTTCGCTGGTGGCAGCACTGGTGGGTGGCGCTGTTGGCAGTACTCTTGCTCTCGATGTGCGTATGGGCCATGGCCCGGTGGATCGAGAAGCGGCGCAACCGGAAGCGGATGATCCGACTGGAAAGAGAGAAGGAGGAGAAGTCGCGGCAGATCAGCGCCATCCGGAAGAAGGCTATCGAGGCGGTAGAGGAGGAAAGACTGCAGGCTGGCGCGGCAACGGGCGTGTTGGCCAGGGATATTGTCAGGATGACGGAGACGACCGACGACACCCGGCTGGTGATGCGCACCGTGAACGGCACGGTGGTGACGAGTGCTGCCGATATCGCCTATTTCAAGGCCGACGGAAACTATTGTCAGATGGTGGCATTCCAGAGAACAGACACGATACTCACCGGACTGGGGAAGCTGGAGAAGACGCTCAGTCCACAGATTTTCGTCAGGGCCGACCGCAGTACGCTGGTGAATATCCATCACATCAGTCACCTGAATGCCAAGTTGCGCACGTGCACTTTCAAATCGGCCGATGGCATCGAGGTGGAGACAACCCTGCTGGCTCCTGCCTTCAAACGCCTGGAAGCAATGCTGTAATAGAGGAAAAACTATCGCGGTAGCAAATTTTTCACTTTTCACTCTTCACTTTTCACTTTTTTTCGTACCTTTGCACGGCAAAAGAACGAAAAGTTATGTTAGAAGTCAAGAACTTACGCGCCAGGATTGGCGACAAGGAGATATTAAAAGGCATCGACCTCGTGATAAACGACGGTGAGACGCACGCCATTATGGGGCCCAACGGCTCTGGCAAGAGTACGCTCTCGGCTGTGCTCGTGGGCAATCCGCTCTATGAGGTGACGGAGGGTGAGGCTTATTTCAACGGCAAGAACCTCTTGGAAATGAAGCCTGAGGATCGGGCGCACGAAGGGCTGTTTCTTTCGTTTCAGTATCCTGTGGAGATTCCTGGCGTGTCGATGACCAACTTTATGAAGGCCGCCATCAACGAGAAGCGCAAGTATCATGGTCTGGAGCCGATGAACGCGGCTGAGTTTCTGAAACTGATGCGCGAGAAGCGCAAGATAGTGGAACTCGACTCGAAACTGGCCAACCGCTCTGTGAACGAGGGCTTCAGCGGGGGCGAGAAGAAGCGTAATGAGATTTTCCAGATGGCGATGCTGGAGCCTAAACTCTCGATTCTCGACGAGACGGACTCTGGTCTTGATGTCGACGCCATGCGTATCGTGGCTGAGGGTGTGAACAAACTCCAGACGCCAGAGACGTCGTGCATCGTGATTACCCACTACGACCGTCTGCTGGAGATGATCCGCCCGCAGTTTGTGCATGTGCTCTACAAAGGGCGCATCGTGAAGACTGGGGGGCCTGAACTCGCCAAGCAGATTCAGGAGCATGGTTATGATTGGATAAAGGAGGAGATAGGTGAAGAGTGAGCAGCAATATATAGAGTTATACCAGCAGGCGAGGGAGCTGATTTTCACGCATGCTCCAGAGGCGATGAATGCTGTGCGCGATGAGGCCTTCGAGGACTTCTGCAGGCAGGGCTTCCCATCGAAAAAGGTGGAACGCTATAAGTATACCGATATTCAGAAACTCTTCGCCCCTGACTATGGCGTGAACCTGAACCGCCTCGAGATTCCCGTCGACCCCTATACAGCCTTCCGCTGCGATGTGCCCAATCTCTCGACTTCGCTCTATTTCGTGGTGAATGATAGCTTTTTTAGAGGTGAGAGGTTGGAGGTAAGAGGGGAGAGAATACCTCATGCCAGTCCGCATTTGCCTGAGGGTGTCATTGTGGGGTCGCTGTGTGATTATCCTGACCTCGTGACGAAGTACTATTCGAAACTCGCCAAGACGGGTGA
>Ga0310786_10006016_pt1 | contig 16283 bp, 13 predicted proteins | sample AusTroGonzalo_MG_FD_203881 | JGI IMG/M metagenome (GOLD analysis project Ga0310786, IMG submission 203881) | Bovine rumen microbial communities from tropical cattle in Woodstock, Queensland, Australia - Gonzalo_03 (v2) (version 2) | ecosystem: Host-associated > Mammals > Digestive system >... | reverse complement strand
GCCCGGAGGCGCTTGAGACGCTGGCCGCGTCCCGCAGGGTGTGGGAGGCCGACTTCGCCGATCCGCCGTCCAAGGCGGCGGACGTCGCCGTCGTTTTCGACATGGACGAGGTGTGGCGCGAAGGCCCGCCGGACATCCGCAAGACCCGGTGCTACCAGGAGAACCTCGTGACGTTCCCGTTGCAGACGCTCGCCTTCAGCGGCTTTGCGAACGACATGTTCGCGCCCGAGGACTACGCGGCCTGCGGCCGCCGCTACCGCGCCGTCATATTCCTGAACACGTGCTACGACACGCCCGCGCTGCGCCGCGCCGCGCGGAAGGCCCGCGCCGACGGGTCGATGTCGGTGTGGTGCGCGACGCCCGGGCTGTCAACCACGTCGGGCTGGTCCGAGGAGTCCATGCGCGAGATCACCGGAATCAAGCTCGGCCTTGAGCGCGAGAAGCGCCGGTTCCAGGCTGTCGGGACCGAGGGCCGCGAGGGATACGAGCCGCACAGCTATGTGTACATCCCCAAGGTCTGGACCGAGTCTCCGCGGATCTTCGTTGACGACGGCGACGCGACGGTATGGGCGAGGTGGAAGGACGACGGCAGGGCGGCGTTCGCCGCGAAGCGGCTTGCCGACGGCACTGATTCCGTCTTCCTCGGGATGCCATACAACAAGGTGGCGCAGTGGGCGGAACTCCTGGAGTCGGCGGGGTGCCACGCCTTCACCGAGCCGGGGTTCATGGTGCGCCGCAACTCCCGTCGCCTCATGGTGTTCTCGGCGAGGGGCGGGAACACTTCGTATGAGATAAGCGTCTTGACGAACCAGATGTCCCAGGCGGCGCAGGTCGACGTGAGGCTGGAGCGCCCGTATGCCATCGTGCGAGACTCCATGACCGGCGAGACTGTTGCGGAAAACTCCCAGACGTTCACGCTCAGGTCCGACGTCACGCGCCTCTGGATGCTCGAGACCCTCGACAGGTGACCGCGAGCTTAAGGATGACGAAAATGAGAAAAAGGCTTTTGGCTGCAGTGATTGCGCTGGCGGGCGGCTGGATTGCCGCCGCAGGCGACGCGAAGTGCTTTTCGGGCGTGTATCCGCACCTCGCCATGTTCAACGACGAAGGGGAGTGCGGCACCGGTGCGGTCGTGCCGTGGGCGGGTGACCTGTGGGTGATAACATACGGCCCTCACTGCGCCGTCGGATCCACGGACAAGCTCTACCGAATCAGCCCCGACCTGACGCTGAAGGTCTTCCCCGGCTCGGTAGGCGGCACGCCGGCGAACCGCATGGTCCACCGCGAGACGAACCAGCTGCTTATAGGCCCGTATGTCATCGACGCGAAGGGGAACGTCCGCACAGTCCCCCCGTCGAAGATGCCCGGTCGGCTAACCGGCGCGGCGCGGCACCTCTCAGACCCGAACAAGGTCTATGTCGCCACGATGGAGACGGGGCTCTACGAGCTCGACATGCGGACGCTCGACGTCAATACGCTCATACGCGAGAACGGCAAGAACGACAAGTCCATCGCAGAGTTGCTCAAGAGGACCGGAGCTCCGTGGCCAGCCGGCTGGGATTCCGCGCCCGTCACGCATGTGCCCGGCTACCATGGCAAGGGCCTGTGCTCCGGTTTCGGACGCGTTTTCGTCGCCAACAACGGAGAGGACAGCCCAGAGGCGCGGCGCTGTCCGTTCGTGCCCTCTGGCGTGCTCGCGTGGTGGAACGAGCCGGGGCGCGACTGGACGGTGATCCGCCGCTGCCAGTTCACCGAGATCACCACGCCCGACGGCATATACGGAAACGAGCACCCGGCGACGAATCCCGTGTGGGCCCTGGGCTGGGACGCGAAAAGCGTCGTCCTCGGCGTCACCACCAACGGCTCGGAGTGGGCGTACTACCGCCTTCCTAAGGCGTCGCACGCATACGACGGGGCTCACGGATGGAACACGGAGTGGCCGCGCATCCGCGACGTGGGCTTCGGCGACGGCACGTTCCTCGCGACGATGCACGGAACGTTCTGGCGCTTTCCGAGCGCATTCTCCCCCGCGAACCCGAACGGCATCCGCCCGATATCCACATACCTGAAGGTCGTCGGCGACTTCTGCCGCTGGGGCGACAGGATCGTCTTCGGCTGCGACGACCAGGCGAAGAGCGAATTCCTCGGCAAGCGAGGGCTGAAGAAGGACGCACCGCGCTGCGAGCGGTCGCAGTCCAACCTGTGGTTCGTGAAGCCGGAGGAGCTTTCTTCGTTCGGGCCTCCGTCAGGCGAGGGGTTTGTCTGGCTGAACGAGGACGTGAAGGCCGGGGACGTCTCAGACCCGTATCTTCACGCGGGGTACGAGTCTATGCGCTTTTCGTTCGTTCGCGCCGACGGGGCCTCCGTCCGCCACGAGCTTCTGGAGGATGGCGACTGGGTGCGCGTGAAGTGCCTTGAGGACGCGAAGGGCGCCACGGCCTGCTTCCGCTACGGGCCGGCGCCATGCGCCATTCCGTCGCTTGACGAGGAGTGCCCGTATGTCGTCGTGGCGGACGACAACGGCCGTGAGTGGCGGTTCCCGAACGTGAACGGGGACACGAACGTCGTCTGCCGCGAGGTAGCGACTGAACGCGACCTGCTCTACGTCGGCGGCGTGTGGTACGAGGTTCCCGCCGATAATGCAGGCGGATTCTCGGCTCTTCGGCCGATCGCCCTTGCCAATGAGCCGGTGGAATCCCTTTATGGCGAGCGGGGACTCATGTATCTAAACGGCAGGCCCATGGTCATAGACGACCTCTGGAAGAACGGCACCGCCCCCGCGGCGTACTGGCTCTTCGGTGAAAAAGGGACCTTGCCAGAACATGGCAGGTGAATCCCTCCTGCGCATCGCGCTTTTGCGCTTTGCGCTGTTGTCCCGGGGCGGTGAATTTTGGTATAATTAACGTCAATTGTCATCTGTGAAAAACGAAAGGCTGTCCATGAAAAAGACCATTCTTGCCCTGGCGGTCGCATCTGCCGCGACGCTCTTCGCCGACTACAGCCCTGAGGCCTGGAATCTCGCCGCGCGCGAGAAGTTCGCCGACCAGCGCTTCGGCATCTTCATCCACTGGGGGCTGTACGCCAACTACGCCCAGGGCGAGTGGTACCAGCAGAACATCGGCATCGACACGGAGACCTACGGCAGGATGATGGACGGATTCTATCCTTCCAAGTTCGACGCCAGGGAATGGGTGCGCGTGTTCAAGGACGCCGGCGCGAAGTACGTGACGATAACCTCGCGTCACCACGACGGGTTCTCCCTCTGGCCGACGAAGGCGGACGACGGGTTCAACATCGCCAACACGCCGTTCAGGCGGGACATCCTCGGGGAGCTCGCCAGGGCATGCAACGAGGCGGGGCTCCAGCTCAACTTCTATTATTCGCTCATGGACTGGCACCGCAGGGACTATCCTGCCGGGAAGATCGCCAAGAAGGTCTTCGGAGAGCAGAAGGGCGACTACGCCTCCTACAAGAAGTTCATGCTCGCGCAGATAGGCGAGCTGATCGACAGCTACCATCCCGGAAACATCTGGTTCGACGGCGAATGGGAGCACGTAATCAACCATGATGACGGCTCGTGCGAACGTACCCTTGACTGGGACTTTGACACGATATACGACTTCATCCACTCGAAGAAGACGCTTGTCGCGAACAACAACCACCAGCCCATCCGCGCCAAGGAGGACATCCAGCTCTTCGAGCGCGACCTCCCCGGCGAAAACTCGGATGCGGGCTTCTCCGCCAACCAGCCTGTAGCCCACGACCGGCCGGTCGAGCAGTGCGACATCATCCAGCACGGCGTCTGGGGGTACCGCATCAACGAGCGCAAGTTCCGCACGCCCGAGGAGGTCTGCGCGATGATCTGCCGCTGTGCGGGCAAGGACGCCAACCTCCTCATGAACATCGGGCCCGACGGCTCCGGCAGGCTCCCCGCGCGCGCTGTCGAGGTCATGGCCGAGGTCGGCAAGTGGATGCGCGCCAACGGCCATGCCATCTACGGGACGCGCGGCATTGGACGCGTGAAGAACGCGGACGGGTCCGAGACCGTGAAGACGAAGAAGGGCGACACGGTGTACGTGATCTCCCTGCCGAAGGGCGCGAAGGGCTTCCCGGTGGTCGAAATCGCCCGGTGACTGCCGCACGTCGCGCTTAAACGCATTTACCACAACAAGGAAGACAGCTGGTATTGTTGATATGTCAAAGACTCTCAGTTGCATAGTGTTCGGGGTGGCGATGGCCGCCGTGGGCTGGTTCGGAAGGCAGATTGTTCCGACAGACGCGCATTCGCGTTCGTCGAAGGGCGAAGAGGCCGTGTCCGTCGTAGTGACGGCGGCAAGGACCGTGGAATTCAACCCGCCGACGGAGTATGTCGGGCATGTCGAGCCGGCGGAGACCACGGACATCCTTCCGCAGATCGACGGCTACATACAGAAGGTCTGCTTCGCCGAAGGCGCGAAAGTCTCCGCGGGCGACCTCCTCTTCGAGATCGACCAGGAGCAGTACCTCGCCTCGCGCAACCTGCGCTATTCGGAGGTGCGGAGCGCCGAGGCGAAGGTCGAGGTGGCCAAGTCCGACCTGGAGCGCGCCGAGCGCTACTACCGCCGCCTGGCCGCCGCAGACGACCGCGGCATCACTGCGACCGAGCTTGACAATGCGGAAATGTCGCTTTCCTCCGCCAAGGCCACGCTCAATTCGGCCGTCGCCGCCGTCGAGCAGGCGAAGGCCGCCGCCGCTATCGCAGACTTCAACATGAAGCACACCAAGGTGTTCTCGCCCATGTCCGGGCGAATCGGCAGGGCCTTCCACCACGTCGGCGACTACGTCTCGCCGTCCAAGTCCGCGCTGGCGCGTGTCGTGAAGCTTGATCCTATCCGCGTCGTATTCCCGATAACGGACCGCGACTACGACGCCTGGCAGTCCGCCGCGGAGCGCCGCGGCACGGAGCTGAACGCCTCGCGCCGATTCCGCATCAGGCTGCCCAACGGCGAGGAGTACGCGGAGCGCGGCGCCATTGAGTTCGGCGACAACGAGATGAGCCGCGAGACGGGGACTCTGGTGATGTACGTTTTGTTCCCGAACCCCACAGGGCGGCTCGTCCCCAACGCGTTCGTGCGGGTCCTCTCCGACGAGGCGAATCCGCCGCGCGCGCTTGTGGTGCCGTCGGGCGCCGTGGTGCTGGGCGACGATGGTGCGCGCGTATGGACCGTCGACGGCGGGAACAGGGCGCATTCCGTCCCGGTGGAGACAGGAAGGACCTGGAACGGTGCGACGCTTGTCAAGTCTGGGCTTTCCGAGGGAGACAGGATCGTCTGCTCCGGAGGGTTTAAGCTCAAGGAAGGCGCAGCGGTCGTCTGCCACGAGGGGAACGAGGCCAGATGAACGCGGTCGCCCTGCTTGTCCGGCGTCCATACTTTGCGATTGCCGTCGTCCTTCTGTCAGTCGTCGCCGCCGCGATGTCGTTTCCCCGGGCGCCCGTGTCGCTCTATCCGAATGTCGCGCGCCCCGCGATATCCGTGTCGTGCACATACCCCGGCGCAAACGCGCGCGAGGTGATGAACACGGTCGCCGGCCCCATAGAGGAGAAGGTGAACGGCGTCGAGGGCATGAGCCGCATGACCAGCTCGTGCTCGGACACGGGAGCCTATTCGCTGACCGTCTACTTCCACGTCGGCGTCGACCGCGACATGGCGCTTACCAAGGTGCAGAGCAAGGTTCAGCAGGCGCTTTCGCTTCTGCCGCAGGAAGTCAAGAACACCGGCGTGACGGTAGAGTCTGGCTCGACGGAGGAGCTGGGCCTCCTGACCCTGCGCTCCGCCGGCGGCAAGCTCGCGCGCGAGCAGGTCGTGGACTATGCCTATGGCGTCGTCAACCCTGCGATCCTGCGTGTGCCGGGCGTCGGCAGCTCTACTGTAAAGGACAACAAGGTCGCGATGCGAATCTGGCTCGACGTGAACAAGATGGCCTCGCTCGGCATGACGTCGGAGGAGGTCGTCTCGGCCATCAAGTCGCAGAACGTCCAGGCGTCCCTCGGCAGCGTCGGCGCGAGTCCGACCGAAGAGCCGGGATGCCGCGTCGTGTCCCTGATCTCCAAGGGACGGCTTGACACGGCGGAGGAATTCGAAAAGATCGTCGTCCGCACCGAAGGCCGCGGAGGCCTCGTCCGGCTTGGGGACATAGCGCGCGTCGACAAGGGGCTTCAGGGCTATTCCTACTCCGCGCTGTACGACGAGACTCCGGCGGTCTTCATACGCATAGTCAAGCTCCCCGGCGTCGACGTGCGCAAGACGATGATGCTGATCAAGTCGGAGCTGCAGAAGCTCGAGCCGTCCTTCCCCGGCGATCTCACCTGGGACATGACGTACGACACCACGCTCTACATGGACGCCGCGCTCGGCACTGTTGTCAGGTCGCTTGCGCTTGCCTTCGCGCTGGCCGCCCTCGTCGTGGCGCTCTTCCTGCGTTCCGCGAGGTGGACGCTGCTTGTGGCGGCGGCGGCGGCCGTTCCCCTGGCGATTGCCTTTTTCGTCCTTGTCGCCGCAGGCTACTTCCTGAGCTTGGTCTCGCTCTACGCGTTCATCTTCGCAACCGGCGTTTCGTTCGCGTTCTCGGCTTTCATGGCGTTGCGCATCCGCGCCTTGTCGTCGGGCGAGGGGATGGATCCGCGCGCCGCCGCTGTGTCGGCGGCTGGGCGCTATGCGCCGCCCGTCTGCGCTGCGGCCGCCGCAATTGCGCTCGCCATGGTGCCTGTGGCGATGGTCGACGGGTTTCAGGGCGTCGTCTACCGCCAGTTCTCGCTTGTGCTAGCCGCCGCCTCCCTGGCGTCTGCGCTGGCGGCGGTCGTGGTTGTCCCGGCTTTCGCTGCGGTTGTTCCAGTCCGTGCGAAGCCGCGTGTCAGTCCGTCCGAGCCGCGTCGTCCGCTTCTCGCTCCGGCGGTCGCGTACGTTGCGCTTGCCGCCTGCGCCGTTGCGGCGTGGGGGATCGGGAAGGGGCTCCCCGGCGAGTTCATCCCTGCCGAGGACATCGGCGAAATCATCATTGACTGCAAGATGGCGGAGGGGACCTCCATGCCTGTCACGGCCGACGTGATGCGCAACATCTACCGGAAGGTGCGCGGCATCGAGGGAATCGAGAAGTCGACGACGCTTCTTGGCGAGAGCATCATAAGCGGATACGGCGAAAACAACGCGAAGATGTACCTTGCCCTGAAGGACTGGTCCAGGCGCGGCAAGTCGATGTTCGAGATCGCCGGGGAGATCGAGAAGGCTGTCGCAGACATTCCCGAGGCCAAGGTCTTTACAATCTGCCCACCGCCGATCCAGGGGCAGGGCAACATGGGCGGGCTTACCGTCCTCGTGCAGTCCATGGAGGATGCGGATCCGGTGCGCTTCGCCAACGAGATGCAGAAGTTCCGCGCCGCGCTCGCGCGTTCGCCACTGGCTGCCAACGTCACCTGCGGCACCGTCGCCGACGTACCCCACCTGCGCGTCTACGTAGACCGCGAGAAGTGCGAACTGGCTAAGGTGCCGATGCTGTCGCTCTACACGACGCTCCAGCATGCGCTTGGGTCCGTGTACGTCAACGACGTCAACCTCGGCACCCAGGTGAACCGCGTCACCGTGATGTCGGACTGGCCGGGACGCTCGTCGGCCGATCGCGTCGGCGACCTCTACGTCCGATCCAAGACGGGGGATATGGTGCCGGTCGGCGCGCTTGTGACGTTCAGCGAGGAACTTGGCGTACGCGACTGCTACCGCTGCAACCAGTACCTCTACGCCACCTGCCAGTTCCTGCCGAAGGAGGGGGTGGCGTCTTCCGAGGCGATCGAGGAAGTGCGGCGGATTTCCGCGGAGAGCCTTCCGCGCGGCTACGTCCAGGACTGGAGCGGGCTCATCTACGAGCAGTTCCAGAGCAGGGGCGACACGGGGATTCTCATGGGGCTGTCCGTGCTTGCCGTCTATCTTGTGCTGATGGTGATGTTCGGCTCGCTCGTCCGCCCGCTGACGTGCCTGGTGCCGGCCGCAGCCGCGACGCTGGGCGCCGTGGCGCTTCACCTTGCGACCGGGGTCCACATGTCGCTCTACTCGCAGTTCTCGATACTGCTGCTGGTCGTGGTGTGCTCTGCCCTTGCGGTGCTTGCCGATCCGCGCGACGGAGTGGCGAGCCGCGTCTTCCTGCCGCTTCTCATTGCCATTTCCTTCATTCCGCTTGCGCTGTCGTCCGGGGCAGGCGGCGCGGGCAGCCGCTCGATGGGCATCGCCCTGCTTGGAGGCTTCGCGTTCTTTGCTCTTGTCCGCGCCATTGCCGGCGGTTTTCGCCAGGAGCATGCCAATGGCGCCTTGCCAGCCGCGGTCTCGCAGTCTGGCGAAGGTGAGTGACGGGAAGCGCGGAAATATGGTATAATACAAAAATTGCATGAAACGAGGAAAGACATGAGCGAGATCAGCGATCAGCAGAGGAGGCATTCGGCCGCGCACTTGATGGCGCGCGCCGTCCAGAACGTTTTCGAGGACGTGCAGGTCGACATCGGGCCTGCGACGGACGACGGGTTCTACTACGACTTCGACCTGCCGCACAGGATTTCCACGGACGACTTCCCGAAGATCGAGGCCGAGATAGCGCGCCTGATCGCGCTTGACGAGCCGTTCGTCAGGAAGGTCGTGTCGCGCGACGAGTGCGCGAAGATGCTCGCGGGCCAGAAATACAAGCTCGAGCGCCTTGCGGACATCCCGGAGGGCGAGGACATCTCCACCTACGCCGTCGGCGACTACGTGGAGATGTGCCGCGGCCCGCACGTCGAGCGCTCCTCGCAGATCGGCGTCGTCAAGCTCACCCGCGTCGCCGGCAGCTACTACCGCGGCGACGAGAAGAACAAGATGCTCCAGCGCGTCTACGGCATCGTCGCCAAGGACCAGGCCGAGCTCGATGCCATCATCGCCCGCGAGGAGGAGGCGAAGAAGCGCGACCACCGCGTACTCGGCAAGCAGCTCGAGCTCTTCACCATCACCGAGTCCGTCGGCCCGGGCCTCGCGCACTGGCTCCCGAAGGGCGCGCGCATCCGCGTCGCCATCGAGGAGTACTGGCGCAGGAAGCACTACGAGGCAGGATACGAGATCGTATACACTCCGCACGTCGGCAAGTCCAACCTCTGGCAGACCTCCGGCCACCTGAGCTTCTACAAGGACGGAATGTTCCCCGTGATGAAGGTCCAGGAGGGCAGCGGCGACGACGCCTACATCCAGGACTACTACGTCAAGCCGATGAACTGCCCGTTCCACATCCAGGTCTACCAGTTCAAGAAGCGCTCCTACCGCGACCTGCCGATGCGCCTCGCGGAGCTCGGCACCGTCTACCGCTACGAGAAGGACGGCGTCCGCCACGGACTCTTCCGCGTCCGCGGCTTCACGCAGGACGACGCCCACATCTTCTGCACCCCGGAGCAGATCGTCCAGGAGATCAAGGACACCGTCGAGTTCGCCAAGAACATGCTCGGCAAGTTCGGCTTCCACGACATCCAGGCGTATCTCTCCACCAAGCCCGCGAAGGCCGTCGGCGACCCCGCCCGCTGGGAGCAGGCCACTCAGTCCCTCCGCGACGCGCTCGACCAGGAGGGCATGAGCTACGAGGTGGACGAGGGCGGCGGCGCCTTCTATGGACCCAAGATCGACATGAAGATCAAGGACGCCCTCGGACGCCCCTGGCAGCTCGGCACGGTCCAGTTCGACTTCAACCTCCCGGAGCGCTTCGACCTTACGTACGTCGGAGCGGACGGAAAGGAGCACCAGCCCTACATGGTGCACCGCGCGCTCCTCGGCTCCATAGAGCGCTTCTTCGGCATTCTCATCGAGCACTACGCGGGCGCGTTCCCGCTATGGCTCGCGCCAGAGCAGGTGCGCGTCCTCCCGGTCAGCGACAAGGCCCTCGACTACGCGAAGAAGACCCAGGCCGCGCTTCGGGCGGCTGGCTTCAGGGTGGACGTGGACGCCTCTCCTGACAAGCTCGGCGCGAAGATCCGCGAGGCGACGATCCAGAAGGTCCCGTACCAGCTCGTCGTCGGACCGCGCGACGAGGCGGCCGGAACGGTATCCGTCAGGTCCCGTGCGGACGGCGACCTCGGAGCCATGAAGCTCGACGACCTGATCGCGCGCCTCCGAGCCGAAGTAGCGGACGCCTGATGGCGCCGACCGGGGTCTCAAATGCACGCGACTCTCGCAGACGTCATCGCCGACACGGCGCAGAACTCCATAGAGGCCGGCGCGCGCAACGTGTCTCTTTCCATTGTCGAGGACGGGACGATGATCTCTGTCTGCATCAAGGACAACGGGAAGGGCATGGACGAGGCCACGCAGGCCCGCGCCTTCAATCCCTTCTACACCGAACCCGGCAAGCACGACAAGCGCCGGGTCGGGCTAGGGCTGCCGATCCTGAAGCAGATATGCGAGTCTACAGACGGGTCGGTGTCCCTCAAGTCCCAGAAGGGTGTCGGCACCGAGCTTTCATACTCGTTCTCCGCAAAGCACATAGACCTGCCCCCGATGGGCGACCTCGTCGAGGCCGTCCTCATGCTTTTCAACTATCCCGGGGATTTCGACCTCGCCTTCACTCACAAGAAGGGTGCCGAGGAATATTCGATATCGCGCATGGAGCTGTCTGAAGCCGTAGGCGGACTTGAGTCCGTCGAAGGCCTCACGCTCGCGAAGGAGTTCCTCCAGTCCCAGGAAGAAGCTCTTGGCACAGGGGCGCGTAGGAGCCTCTGATTCGATCCTGCCTACCTGAGACTTGCAGAGAATCCCATGTCGCGTCCTGCGGTCGTCCTGAAGGCGAGAGGGGGCGATGGCGCGGACTCCACGCCGGATGGGCCCAGCGAGGACACGGAAACGAGGTAGTCCGTCTCCCTGTCGAGGTTCTTCAACCGTGCGGACGCCCTGCCTGCGACGATGGTGGCCGAGACGAGGTTGGTCTCTGTGTGCGCTTCCCTGTAGTCGCGTATGAAGCGCATCTCGTCGATGATGACGCGGTTGTTTCTGTTCCTGCTTGCCTTGTTGAGGACGAGCCGGCAGCCAGGGATGACGTCCGCGAGCGGCACGATTCGCCGCTGGAACTCATTCTCGAGCGCCACCGAGGTGACGTTGGTCGTGCCGCCGTCCGCGCCGATGTAGCCGATGTTCATCGAATTCAGCTCGTCGACGTGGTTGTATCTCTTGAGCAGCAGCTCAAGCCAGAGGCTGGAGTAGTCGTCAAACGCGGAATGGACCAGCAATCCGGAGCCGTCCCGTTTTGAAATCATGATCTGCCCTACGCTGTTGGTGGGCAGGTAGATCAGGCTGGATCCATCAAGGGAAGGGTAGTGCCGGGCGATGTCGCCCGTGACGTCGACCGTCTGCTTGCTGGGATTGGCGAATTCGTCGAAGGTCAGCTCTTCCACGGCAGTCCCGGATTCGGGGACATGCTGGAGACGGTGGATGTAGACGATGTTGGTCGACGTGGAGCCGTCGTTATGCCATGCGACGCGGACGAACCGACCGCCTACATGCGGTATGGATACATTTACAGGCGTCGAGGCTCTGGAAATCTGCACAAGCAGCGCGAGGTGCAGTGCGGCTACGACAGCGATGGAATGGCTGCAAGAGGGCCACATTGTCGTGCGTTGTGCTATTAAGCGGTTTTTGCAAACAACAAGAAAGAGGCGCCCGGAGGGCCGGGCGCTTCCCTCTTGTCCACATCGAGTGGCGGTTAGGCTTCGGGCTTGGTCTTCTTGAGGCCGAGTCCGCGGCTGCCTTCCTTCCACTCTCCCCGCTTCTGGAGGAGGTTGACGCGCTCGAAGCGCTTGAGGACGTTGCGCCTGGAGGCGATTTTGCTTGTGCCCTTAAGAGATGCGTGTTGGCTCATTTTTCTTTTTTCCTTTCAAGAGGAGAAAAAGTATATCATTTTTTGGCGGCGTTATCAACCGGGGTTTCGGCGGTCTTTTCCGCTTCGGCCGGCGTGGCTTCCTTGGCGGGCTCCTCCGCAGGCTCCTCTTCCGGAGGCGGGAGGATGTCCACGAAGTCAGGGGCGGCCGCGACGTTTGCGGCGCGAATGGCCTTGATGATAAAGTCGTTGACGGCCTTGCGGTTACCGCTGGACTTGAGGGTCTCTATGATCTCCTGCTCCGGGGGGATATCCTTCTTCTCGCCGGTCTTGAGGAGGATGTGGCTGGCGCGGACCTTGTCGTCCTTCTTCTCGGTTGTGAGGATCAGGTGGTATCCGAACGAGGTCTTGACGGGGTCGGATATCTTGCCGACCTCGAGCGCGAACGCGGCCTCGTCGAACTCCTTGACCATCTGCCCGTGCCCGAACTCGCCGAGGTCGCCGCCGTTGGCGCCAGACGGGCATCCGGAGTGCGCCTTGGCGAGTTCAGCGAACTTTGCGGCCTTGTCGGCCTCGGGCGTGTCGTCGAGCGTCTTCTTGAGCTCGGCGATCTTGGTCTGCGCGTCTGCGTCTGCGTAGACCTTGGCGTTTTCGGCAGTGATGCGGTCGAGAATCTCCTTTGCCTTCGGCTTGTAGTCGGTGGTGTCCTTGTCGTACACCTCGCCCTTGATCATCTTTTCGATCAGGACGCCGTTGACGAGCTCCTTGTTGGCGCGCTCCTTGCCGAGCGGGTGCTTGGCGAGGACTTCGTCGACTGTCTTGGCGGGATCCCCGCTCCTTGCCGTCTGCTTGAGGAGGTCGGACTTGCGGGCCTCGATGTCGGAGTCCTCGGCCTTGTACCCGAGCTCCGTCGCCATCTTGACGAGCACCTCCTCGACCATGAACTGCTGGGCGAGCTGGGCGGCTATGCGCGGCTTGATCGCAGGCAGCTGCTCCTTCGGCATCCTGTCGCCGTACGAGGCGATGACCTTTTCGACGTCCGCGTCCACTTCGCCGCGCGTGAGCTTCTTGCCGTTGACTGTCAGCACGACTTCGTTCGAGTCTTTCTTCTCGGCGGCGGGCGTCGTGGCCTCGCCGCTCTCCTTGGCCTCCTTGGCGGCCGCGGGGGCCTTGTCTGCGCATGCCTTGTCGTTGCAGGTTTCCTTGTCGCAGCATCCCGCGACCACCGCAGCGGCGACTATTGCCGCGCCCATCAGATGAATCTTAGCCATCGTTGTTTCCTTGTTCGTTTGTTGTGGCCACCTGGAGAGCCGCGCGCCGGGTTTCCGGCACACTTTCCAGATGGAAAGCATAGAATACACCAATTGCCCTTGCCGCGTCTAGCAGAATCTGAGGATTTTTTTCCCTCGTCGGGTCGCGGAGGCAGGCTGCGACCTGCGGCGAAAGCGGCAGACGCCGCTCCCCGCGCAGCGAAAACGCACCCGATTCGGCCTCGACCTCCGGCGCGAGGCCCGCGAGCCTGAGGGCGCCGAGTTCGTAGCGCAGCAGCCCGGCGAGGCGTCCGCGGGGTTCGCGCAGGCGTCCGAGGGCATCCGCGAGGAGTTCGTGCCATTCCTCCGCGTCGGGGCCGTAGGGCGCGAGCTCCCCTGCGATTTCGCGGAAGTGCTCAGCCAGGAGGAGCGCGCGGTAGTCGTCCCTGAGGTACTCGCGCATGTCCAGCGGAGAGCATTCGCGCAGGGCGTGCAGCTCTCCCTTCGCGCGCAGGTAGTAGACGATCTCGCAGGTGTAGTTGAGGTCGTACTGCCCGAGGAACATGCTCTTGGGCCTGACCGCGCCCTTGACGACGGTCGAGACCCTGCCGCGCGGCGTCAGCCACGACACGACATGGCTTGTGCGCGACCACGGGACGATCCTGAGGCACGTCGCCTCGGTCTTCATGGTCTCGCCCGCCATCAGGCAGGGTCTCCGGTCAGGATGTCTCCGCGCACCTCGCGGACGGTTATTGAGAGCAGCGACTTGCGCATGGACCCCTCGTTGCGCATGCGGCGGATCTTCTCGAAGACTCCCGCCTTCTCCCTGCCAACCTGACACCACAGGTACTCGGACGTCCAGCCGGAGAGGGTCTTCCCGTCCTCGACGACGATCTCCACCTCGCGGCCCTTGAACCGCTTCGCGTAGAGGGCGCGCTTCGCGCGCGTCGCGGAGGACAGCTCGTGCGCACGTGCGGAGCGCACCTCCTTCGGGACGGGGTTCGGAAGGGCGGCCGCGACCGTCCCAGGCCGTTCGGAGAAGGCGAAGACGTGCGCGTTTGTGAAGGGGAGCCGGTTGACGAGGGCGAGCGTCGCCAGGTGGTCGTTGTCCGTCTCGTCCGGGAAGCCGGACATCAGGTCGCAGCCCAGGCCGAGGCCCGGCATGAGCGAGACGGCCTCGTGTACGAGCGACTCGACGTCCTTGGCCCTGTACGGACGGCGCATCGCCGCAAGGATGCGGGTGGAGCCAGACTGGACTGGGATGTGCAGGAACCGGCAGACGTTGCGGCGCTCGGCCATCGCGTGCACGACCTCGCCCGCGACGGCGACAGGCTCGACGGAGCCAAGCCGTATCCTGCATTCCGGCACCGCGTCCGCGAGCGCCGCGACAAGGTCGGGGAGGCGCTTAGCCCCGTCCGCGTACTGCGTTAGGCTGCATCCCGTCACCACGATTTCGCCGTAGCCGGCGTCGGCGAAGCGCATGGCCTTGCCGACGACTTCGTCCAGCGGCACGGAGGACGCCCGGCCGCGGAACCTCGGGACTATGCAGAACGAGCACTGCCCGCTGCAACCGTCCTGCACCTTCAGGTACGCCCTGGCAGTGCGCGTCGGCACGGGCGCGTTGTCGCCGTCTAGGGACTTGAGCCACTGCTCGTTGCGCTTCTCCCGCATGCATCCCGTCACTACGACGCGCTTCAGGGGGTACTTCCGCCGGATGTGCTCCACCAGCCGCATGCAGTCGCGCTCTGCCCTCGCTGTCACGCTGCATCCCCGCACGACTATCAGGTCCGCGTCATCGTGCCGCTCCGTTCTGGTCCATCCTCGTGCCAGGAAGCGAGACTCCATCTCAAGCGCCTCTGCGCGGTTGAGGCGGCATCCGAACGTCTCGAAGCAGACTTTCACGACGGAACCAGGAAGATGAGGACGAGGTTGGTCAGGTTGAAGAGTCCGTGGTTTACCATCGGGCACCAGAGCGCATTCGTCTTCTGGTACAGCCAGCACTGCGCGAGGCCGAAGAAGAACAGCGCTATGAACGCATTGTTGGGCCACGGCATCGTTATGTAGTGGGCGGCGGAGAAGAGAGCCGACGACGTAATCGCCGGGATGACGGGAATTCCCGGACGCGGCAGTCGCCACAGCACCCAGCGGAAGATGATTTCCTCGATGACGGGGACAACCACGACGAGCGATGTGATTATCCACAGAAGCGAGAGTATGTCCTTGAAGAAGACCCATCGCCATCCTGCGTTGAAGCATATCCGTTTGACAAGCCATGTCACGGAGATTTTTGTCTGTTCGATCAAGGACTGGTCTTCAAGATCGATGTCAAGGAAGGCCTTCGCCGCGGCGCCGGTTATGAAGCACAGCGCGACGGTGACCAGCGTGATTATCGGCCACGCCTTCAGGGTGGTTTTCAGATTCTCTTTCATGGGCGGGTATTATACCAAATTTTCCGGCAGGCCGCACCGCCCGGCCCAGCCCATTTCTGAAGCTTGCTCGCAATCCATGCGCAGGCGGACGACCTCGGCATTACATCGCTCTGCGCGGGGAGGAAGCTTTCGAGGCAGTACGTCCATCCCGGTGTGCTCGGCGCAGAGCTCGTAGGCCTCGCGGAGCGTGAGCGAACGCTCGTGCTGGGGGATCCCGACGTAGAACGGTTCCTGGGCGAGATTCCCCTGACCCTTGACCGTTATGAACTTGATCTTTGCCATTTTGGCGTTTCCTTTCTGCCCTCCGTAGCCTCTGGCGTAGGAGGATCGTTTTTTGTTTTCTTACCATCCCCCGCCGCACCCGCGACAGGGGAAAAAGTTAGCTCTAAGCTCTAAGCTCCAAGCTCCAAGCCCCAAGCTCTAAGCTCCCAGCTCCAAGCTCTAAGCTCTAAGCTCTAAGCTCCAAGCTCTAAGCTCTAAGCTCTAAGCTCCAAGCTAAACCCCCCGTGCGGGGAACCCAAACCCCCCGTGAGGGGAGCGCAAACCCCCCGTGCGGGGGGGGCCGACCCCCCGTGAGGGGAGCTTCGCCGCTACGCCACCTCCACGATCGGCTTCGCGACCGTCTTCCAGTTCGGCTTGCGGCACCTCGACCAGCTCGGTCTGCTTCTCCTTGATCTGCACCTTCGTCAGTTTCATCTGTTTCCTCCGTTTGTCGGGCTTTAAGTGAAGGGGGGTGTCATCGCCGCGGAACCTCTCCGCA
>Ga0310786_10006015_pt1 | contig 16286 bp, 13 predicted proteins | sample AusTroGonzalo_MG_FD_203881 | JGI IMG/M metagenome (GOLD analysis project Ga0310786, IMG submission 203881) | Bovine rumen microbial communities from tropical cattle in Woodstock, Queensland, Australia - Gonzalo_03 (v2) (version 2) | ecosystem: Host-associated > Mammals > Digestive system >... | reverse complement strand
GAAGCTTCCAAGCTTTGCGGCTGTATCAAATCATCTTGATGGTATTTTAACTCCCGCAAAGCTTGGAAGCTTCACCCACTACTGCCATCACTGCAAAGCTTGAAAGCTTCACCCACTAAACTGAACCAGTTAGTGGTGCATGCAGGTCTGTTTTCAACCGCAGTACGATTTTTCTCCAAATTCTTTGGTGGTGATTAAATGAGGTTTTCGGGAGTTATTTCAGCCAGCGGTCGAGCCAGTTGAAGTATGTGCGCTGCCAGAGGATGCCGTTCTGGGGTTTCAGTACCCAGTGGTTCTCGTCGGGGAAGATGAGCAGTTGGGCCTCGATGCCACGCATGCGGGCGGCATTGAAGGCCTGCATGCCCTGAGTATAGCAGATGCGGTAGTCCTTCTCGCCGTGTATGCAGAGGATGGGAGTGTCCCATTTATCGACAAACTTGTGCGGTGAATTGCTGTAGGTCTTCTCGGCGTTGGGCAGCTGCGGCTGGTGCCAGTAGGTCTCGTCGTATTCCCAGTTGGAGAACCAGTTCTCCTCGGTCTCCGTATACATAGTTTCCAGATTGAAGGCACCGTCGTGGGCTATGAAGCACTTGAAGCGCTTGTCGTGGTGACCGGCAAGGTAGTAGACGCTGAATCCTCCGAATGAGGCACCGACGGCACCGAGGCGGTTGCGGTCAACGTATGAAAGGCTATCGCGGGCATAGTCGATGGCCGAGAGGTAGTCGTTCATGCACTGTCCCGTCCAGTCGCCCGAGATCTCCTCAAGCCAATCCTGTCCGAAACCGGGCAGACCACGGCGATTGGGTGCCACGATGACATAGCCCTGCGAGGCCATGATGAAGAAGTTCCAGCGGTAGCTCCAAAACTGGCTGACGGGGCTTTGCGGTCCGCCTTCGCAGAAGAGCAGGGTGGGGTACTTCTTGGTCTCGTCAAAGTTTGGCGGCAGGATAATCCACGTCAGCATCTTCTTGTCATCGGTAGTCTTCACCCATGCCTGTCTGACGGTAGGCTTGTCGAGCTGGTCAAAAATGTGCTTGTTCTCGGCGGTTATCTGTTCAATCTTGGTCTTCTTTATGTCCTTGCCCGGCGTGACAATATACAAGTCGGCAGCCGTCGTGAAGCTGTGACGCTCCATGACCAGCTGCTTCTCATTGAGCATCTGCAAGGAACCGAAGTCGGCCCAGTCTTCCGTCAGCCGCTCTACTTCGCCATAGATGTTCGTGCGGTAGAGGTTTTCCGTAGCGTGCCACACGCCCAGGAAGTAAATGGTCTTTGAGTCAGGAGCCCAGCAGTAGTCATCGACGTTGGAGTCGAACGTCTCGGTAACATACTTTTTCTTCTGTGTCGTCAGGTCGAAGATGCAGAGCCGCTGGCGGTCAGCCTCGTAGCCGTCGCGCTCCATAGAGAGCCATGCCACAAACTTGCCGTCGGGTGAGAACTTCGGGTTCTGGTCGTAGCCGACGTTGTTCATGAGGTTGCCTGGGGCGTTGACCGACTGGTATTTCATAGAGATGGTCGGGTCAATCTTCGGTTCCACATAACCCTCTGGCTTGCAGAGGTTCACGGTCTTGCGGGTAGCAACGTCGTAGAGGAAGATGTCCGAGTCGGTTGAGATGCTGTACTCCACGCCCGTCTTCTTGCGGCAGGTGTAGGCAATCTGCTTCGAGTCGGTACTCCATGCCAGCTGCTCGATGCCGCCGAATGGTTCCATCGGACACTCGTATGGCTCGCCTTCGAGGATGTCCTTTTCATTGAACATTGAGCATTGAACATTGAACATTGGCTGCGCGCTGTTAGGACTGTCAATGACAAGGTCGTAAACAAAGGGGTGCTGGATGCTTTCGACGTAGTGGTCCCAGTGGCGGTACATCAGGTCGGTGACAAGTCGGCCCGTGGCCTTCGGCAGATCCTTCGGGTTCTCCTTGATAATCTCGTGGAACGGTATCGACTTCAGGATGATGACCTTCTTGTGGTCGGGTGAGAAAAGGAATCCCTCTACCGCACCATCGGTATTGCTGAGCTGGCGGCGTGCTGTGCCGTCGGACTTCATGGTCCATATCTCACCGCCCGTTGTGAAGGCGATGGTCTCGTTGTCGAGCCATGTGGCATCGGTCTCGCTCTTCTGGGTGTCGGGCGACAACTTCCGTGAGTCTGTTCCGTCGGCGTTCATCACATACAGCACCTGCCGGCTCTTGTTGGCCTTCACGCTGTAGTAGCCTACCTGATAGACAATCTTCTTTCCGTCGGGCGACGGGGCATAGCCGCTGATGCGCCCCATGGCCCAAAGTACCTCGGGCGTCATGCGTCCGTCGTTGACGGTGATGTTCTGTCTGCCTATCTTCACTGTTTCTTCTGTTTGGGCGTTACCGCAGACGACGAATAGTGCAGCGGCAAGCACGAGTGTGACTGTTCTTTTCATTGTTGAGAGATGAAATAAACTTCAAATTTCAAACATCAAACTTCAAACTTAAGACTTGATGAGGTCAACGGAGCGCTTCAGGAAGCGGTCGAGGGCTTCGCCCTTCAGCATGCCGTTCTGTAGCAGGGCCAGGTCGATGAGCTGGTGAATGATGCTGTTCTTCGCGGCATAACCGCTCAGCACCTCTTGCTTCTTGTCCTTCTGCTCCTGTACGGCCTTCTCGGCTTCGGCCTTCTGGTCTTTGTCTTCCTGTGTCAGCTCGTCGTACTTCTTCTTGTCCTGCTGCTGACGGATGGCGGCGAGGCGTGCCTCCTGTCCCTTCAACTCAGATTCGATAGGCTTCAGGGCTTCCTCGGTGGCAGCCTTTGCGTCATTGAGTACCTGCTTTACCAACGGATGGTCGCTGTTCAGCACGATGTTGAACGAGTCGGGCATCTGTCCGTAGAAGCTCATACCAGCCTGGAAGCGGCTCATCTCCTTCATACGGCGCATCCACTCGTTCTGGGTGATGATGACGGGACGTGCGGCTTCGCCGAGTGCATCGACCTGCACCATGAACTCTGTATTGTCGAGTTTTGGCAGTTGTGACTTGAAGACGGCTGACAAATTGTCACTGTCGGCCTCGCTAAGTTCATTCTTCGGGGCGTCGCTCTTCACGATGAGACGGTCGATAATGTCGCTGTCGACACGTGTGAAGCGGCTCTTCTCGAACTTCTGCTCCAGAGTCTGGATGGTAGGCACGTCGAGCTGTCCGTCAAGCAGCAATACGCTGTAGCCCTTGTCTTCGGCGGCTTTGATGTAGGAGTACTGCTCCTCTTTGTCCGTAGCGTAGAGATAGATGAGGGTGTCGTCCTTGTCCTTCTGTGAAGCCTCGATGAGCTTCTTATATTCGTCGAAGGTGAAGTACTTGCCGTTGACGTCCTTCATCAGGGCGAAGTCCTTGGCGCGGTCGTAGAAGCCTTCCTCAGAGAGGATGCCGTAGTTGATGAAAAGCTTCAGGTCGTCCCACTTCTCCTCGTACTCCTTGCGGTTCTCGTTGAAGATAGCCTTCAGGCGGTCGGCCACCTTCTTGGTGATGTAGGTGGAGATTTTCTTCACCTCGCGGTCGCTCTGCAGGTAGCTGCGAGAGACGTTCAGGGGGATGTCGGGTGAATCGATGACACCGTGCAGCAGTGTCAGGAACTCAGGGACGATACCCTCCACCTGGTCAGTCACAAAGACCTGGTTGCAGTACAGCTGAATCTTGTTGCGCTGCAGCTCGATGTTCGACTTGATCTTGGGGAAGTAGAGGATACCCGTGAGGTTGAACGGATAGTCCACGTTCAGGTGAATCCAGAACAGCGGCTCGTCGCTCATGGGGTAGAGCGTGCGGTAGAACGACTTGTAGTTCTCGTCCTTCAGCGTCGACGGGGTCTTCGTCCACAGCGGTTCCACATTGTTAATAATGTTATCCTCCTGGGTGTCCACCATCTTCTTCTCGTCGGAAGACCATTCCTGCTTCTTGCCGAATGCTACAGGCACAACCATGAACTTGCAATACTTGTTGAGCAGACCCTCCAGCTTGCCGCGCTCGAGGAACTCCTTCGAGTCGTCGTCGATGTAGAGGATGATGTCCGTACCGCGTTCCTCACGCTCGGCATCGTCAATCTCGTAGGCAGGGCTGCCGTCGCACGACCATTTCACGGCCTTGGCACCGTCCTGCCAGCTGCGGGTGATAATCTCCACCTTTTTCGACACCATAAAGGCTGAATAGAAACCCAGTCCGAAGTGGCCGATGATGTTGTTGGCGTTGTCCTTGTATTTCTCCAAGAAGTCGGTGACGCCCGAGAAAGCTATCTGGTTGATGTACTTGTCGATTTCCTCCTCGGTCATGCCGATACCGTGGTCGCTGATGGTGATGGTACCCTTGTCGGCATCGAAGTTGATGCGTACGGTCAGGTCGCCCGGCTCACCCTTGAAGTCGCCCTTCTGCTGGAGGGTCTTCAGCTTCTGGGTGGCATCGACGGCGTTTGACACCATTTCACGGAGGAAAATCTCATGGTCACTATAGAGAAACTTTTTGATGACGGGGAAGATGTTCTCGGTTGTAACCCCAATGTTGCCTTTTTGCATAGCTATTACTATCTTTTATATGAATGTTTCCGGCAACCACCCATGCAAAAAGCGTGCCAAAGTCGCGGTGGCGACAGGAAAGGACGGCAGAAGGCTTTCAGACTTTGTTGATGTCGACATAGCCGTGCATGACGGCGTAGATGGTGAGTGCCGAGACGCTCTTGATGCCGAGCTTGTCCATGATATTCTTGCGATGGGTGATGACGGTGGCCAGCCCAATGTTCAGCCGGTCGGCTATTTCCTTGTTGATGTAGCCCTGCACGATGAGCGACATGACCTCGATTTCGCGGTCGGAGAGCACCTTCGGCTGCTGCTTGGGCTGGAACATGGGCGGCAGGTTGCGCCCGTCGTGGTGCGCGTGCTGCTGCAGGGCGAGCAGGGCGTGTACCAGCTGTCGCTCAGGTTGGTTGATGCAGAGCGAGTGGAACTCGGCCAATTGAGTGCCGCTTTCGAGGCTGAGGCTCAGCACAATGGTCTTGCGGCGTCGTTCTGAGAAGAACTGGCGGTTTTCCAGTACGATGTTTGTGGCTACGAAGTAGTGGAAGTACTGGTCTGGCTGATTGGCTTCGAGTTCGGCAAACGAGCCGAAGGTGTCAATCTTCATGATAGGCATCACGCTCTGTAAAATAGCCTTCAACCCCAACACCGCGAGGGTATTGGGGTCGATGATGGCTATTTTGGGACGTTCGTTCTGCATCATTTGTTACGAGAGGAATCCGAGCAGGGCACCGGCAGCGACTGCCGAGCCGATGACGCCGGCCACGTTCGGACCCATGGCGTGCATAAGCAGGAAGTTGTGGCGGTCGTATTCCAGTCCGAGGTTGTTGGAAATGCGGGCAGCCATAGGCACAGCCGATACACCTGCATTACCAATCAGCGGGTTCAGCTTCTTCTCCTTCGGCAGGAACAGGTTCATAATCTTCACGAAGCAGACACCGGAAGCCGTGGCAATGGCGAAGGCGAAGGCACCGATGATGAAGATGAAGACGGTGTTCATGGTCAGGAACTCTGAGGCCTGCGTCGAGCAGCCGACGGTGAGGCCGAGCAGCATGACGACGATGTCGTTCAGGGCGGCACCGGCAGTCTTGGCCAGACGGGTGGTCTTGCCGCTCTCCTTCAGCAGGTTGCCGAAGAACAGCATACCGAGCAGGGGCAAACCTGAAGGCACAATGAACGTGGTGAGCAGCAGTCCGATAATGGGGAAGAGGATGCGCTCAGTCTGCGATACCTCGCGGGCAGGCTTCATCTTGATGGTGCGCTCCTTCTGGGTGGTGAGCAGTCGCATGAGTGGCGGCTGGATCAGCGGCACCAGCGCCATATACGAGTAGGCGCAGACGGCGATGGCACCCATCAGGTTCGGCGCCAGCTTACTGGACAGGAAAATAGCCGTGGGGCCGTCGGCACCGCCGATGATGGCGATACCTGCTGCCTGCGAGGGCTCGAAGCCTAAGGCCAGAGCCACCATGTAGGCGCCGAAGATACCAAACTGCGCAGCAGCACCAATCAGCATGAGCTTTGGATTGGCTAACAGGGCCGTAAAGTCGGTCATGGCACCGATGCCGAGGAAGATGAGCGGCGGGTACCAGCCCTGTCTGACACCCTGATAGAAGATGTTCAGCACGGAATTGTCCTCGTAGAGACCTATCTCCAGTCCGGCGTCGGCACGGAACGGAATATTTCCTAAGATGATGCCCAGTCCGATGGGGACGAGCAACAGCGGCTCGAAGTCCTTCTTGATGGCAAGCCAGATGAAGAAGGCGCCGACTGCAATCATAATGAGGTTTCCCACCGTAGCGTTGGCAAACGCCGTGTAGGTCAGGAACTCATTGAAGTTCTGTATGATAAACTGTCCTAAATCCATAATCTGAAATTGAGAAAATGAGAGAATGAGAAAATGAGAAATTCTTTTCCCAGATAGTTCTCGTCAGTCATGTTTCTCTTTTATTCATTTTATTGTTGTTTCACTTTATTCCTAATCGTATTCATTGAGTGAGAGCAGAGAGCGCGCAGCCATAATTTATCATTCTCTCATTTTCTCATTCTCTTAATTTCCAATAGTCAGTAGCACGGAGCCTTCCATGACGGTGTCACCGGGTTTGGCGGTGATGGAGGTGACGGTTCCGGCATATTCGGCCTCGATGTTGTTCTGCATCTTCATGGCTTCGAGTACGAGCACGATGTCGCCAACATTCACCTGCTGACCAACTTGCACCTTCACCTCGGTAACGGTCCCGGGCAGCGGAGCCTTGATGGGATTGCCGGCGCCTACAGGAGCAGCGGGCTGTGCCGGAGCAGAAGCTGCTGGTGCCGGTGCGGGGGCAACGGGTTTTGGTGCCTCTACCTTCGGCTTTGCCATTGTGGGATGTTTGGCTGCGTTGATGGGCTTCTGCAGCTCTACCTCGAACGGTATTCCGTTCACGTTTACCTTTGCGATGTTGCCTTCTACTTCTTCTATCTCTACTTCGTAGTCGACACCCTGTACTTTATATTGATACTTATTCATAATTTGATATTGAGAAAATGAGAGAATGAGAAAATGAGAAATTATTGTTCCCGGTTAGTCTCATCATTCATGTTCTCCTTTGTTTTTTTGATGATTTTTATTAATGTTCCTATAACGATGTTTAAGTCATTCTGTATTGAGTCGTATTCCACTTCCGAAATTGTCTGAGACTTGTAGAGAAGGCGCAGCCAGAATTCAGTTTCTCCTGCTTCTTTTAGCGCTATGCTTAATTTGTTGATGAAGTCGGCCTTGCTTTGGGCGTTTTTGCTTTCCGAGACATTTGCACCAGTACTTGTGCCTGACCGGTAAACTTGCAGCGACATGACGTACTCTTGTTTCTCTTTCCGCAGGTATCGGTACATATCAATGATACGTAGCGCAAAGTTTTCTGTCAAATCAGCTATCAAGTTGTCGCGCAGCATAATATCTCATTTTCTCATTTTCTCATTTTCTCAATTTCTCAAACGTGGAACTGTGTCATCTGGTGGAATTCGTCGTTCCAAGGTGACGAGGTTTTCTGCTTGATGGTGATGACACCCGACTCTACGTCGTGGACGTCGTCCTCATACTGCTTCAGTGCCATGCCGATGACGGCCATGTAGACTTCGCGGTCAATACCCTTGGTCTTCAAACCCTCTTGTAGGATGACACCCGTCTTGTGACCAATCTCGGCAGTCTTTTCCACCGTCTTCGTGATGGGCTTGATGGGCTGTGTGTTAGCCACCTTCTTGGCGGTCTCCATGTGGCGCATTAGCATGCCGAAGAGCGTGAAGAACAGGAACAGGACAGCCAGACAGGTGAACACGATACCCATAGCCAGCAGCGTGATGCCGAAGCCGTGGGGGTCTTCGCGCTTCAGCTTGGCATCCTTCGTCTCATCGGTCTTGATAAAGTTCTCTATGCCAGGCGTCACGTTCTGGGCTGCCTTCACCTTCCAGGCCTTTCCCTGACGGGCAAACGACTGGTCGGCAGCGAGTGCCGGCACAGAAACGGAGTCAATCAGTTCAACGGCGTTACCATTGTAGAGGGCTATCCACACAGGATCCGACATGGGAACCTTCAGAGAGAGATGCAACTTGCCATTCGCGGGGTTGGAGTTGCCAAAGAAGACAACGTGCTGGCGTCCACCCAAGCTGGTACGGGTGTCACCGCTGGGGATGACGCTCATGCGCTTGATGCGTTCAGGCACGCTCATGTCAGGGTCGAGCACGCTGCGGTCTGTCGTGATGTACATGCCGCGGATGTTGTAGGTTGTGAACGAGGTGTTCTCCAACTCTATCCACGCCTCGCGCTCGCCAAATTCGTCCTGGATGCTGGCGGTGTTGTTGGTCAGCACCTCGTTGATGACGATGTTTTTGGCTCCTTGGCCAAACATCGACGAGGTACCTGTCAGCAGCAGTGCGCCGCAAAGTAATCCGAATTTATTCATTTTTTTAGTTGTTGTGTATTATTATTGTTATCTTTTTTAGGGGTTCTGGGGCTGCTGGGACTTCTGGGGCTACTGGGAGGCTGGGTGTCATCCGCAGAAGAACAGTACCACTAATTGGGCTGTTAGGATGCGGAGGAACATCGACAGCGGGTAGACCGTTGAGTAACCCAGTGCCGGCGCTTCCTTTGAGCAGATGCTGTTGGCGTAGGCCAGTGCGGGTGGGTCAGTGTACGTGCCGGCTATCATACCTGCTATGGTGAAGTAATTGAACCTGTAGCGCATGCGGGCAATGGGGCCGACAATGAGGATGGGAATGATGGTGATGAGGAAACCCGTCAGCACATAGAGCAGTCCGTTGCCCTGTACCACCGTCTCGAAGAAGTTGGCACCTGCCTTGATGCCCACCGAGGCAAGGAACAGCACCAGTCCTATTTCGCGCAGCATCATGTTGGCCGACGTCGTAGTGTAGGTCACCAGATGTATCTTGTAGCCGTAGCGGCCTATGAGTATGGCGATGATCAGCGGGCCGCCGGCAATACCCAGTTTCATGGGAACGGGCATGCCTGGAATGGCGATGGGCAGTGAGCCGAAGACGATACCGAGGATGATGCCTACGAAGATGGTGGCAATGTTCGGCGCGTTCAGGCGGCGTATGCTGTTGCCCATCTTGTTGGCCACGCGGTCTACGGCATCCTCTGGGCCAACGACCATGATCTTGTCGCCCACCTGCAGGGGCAGCGATGCCGATGCGAAGAGGTCCATGCCGTGGCGCGTCAGTCGGGTGACGTTCACACCGTGTACGCTCGAGAAGTGCATCGACGCCAGGGTCTTGCCGTTGATGGCGGGGTTGGTTATGAGTATGCGCTTCGACACTAACGGCTGGTCCTGCTGCTCGAAGTCGATGTCGAGCTTCGGCCCGATGAAGGCCATGATAGCCTCTTGGTCGGCCTCGGCACAGACAATCAGCATCTGGTCGCCGACGTGGAACAGCGTGTCGCGGTTGGGAATGCAGAGTTCGCCGTTGTGAACGAGACGCGACACTACGAAGTCGCGGTTCAGGAAGTCGTGAACCTGTAGCAGCGTCTTACCCTCTAAGTACTGGTTCGTCACCTCTAAGTGCATCTTGTACGGCTTCTTGTTGGCACTGGTCTCCTCCATCGACTTCAGCTGGTCTTCTTCCTTCTCCAATCGGACTTTACATATATACCTTATTAATATAGTGGCACCGATAATGCCCAGAACGCCTAATGGATAGGCACAGGCGTAGGCCGAGGCTATCTGCGGCGCACCACCGGCAGGGAACACTGAGCCGAGCGCTTCGTTGGCAGCACCAAGACCTGGCGTGTTGGTCACGGCTCCGTAGAGTGTACCCACCATCATGGGCAGCGCCGTGCGGTCAGACGTGTTGAAAAAGATGAAGTAGCAGGCAAACATCACGAGAATGTTTAGCCCAATGGCCGTCGCTGCCAGTCCGTTGAGCTTGATGCCCGCCGTGCCGAAGCTCTCAAAGAAGCCTGGGCCGACCTGCATACCAATCATAAAGACAAACAGTATGAGGCCGAAGTCCTGTACGAACGTCAGGATATTGGTTGGAGCCGTGAAGCCGATGTGGCCGGCCACGATACCTGCGAAAAGCACGAATGTCACTCCGAGAGAAATTCCGAAAACCTTGATTTTGCCGAGATAGACGCCGATGGCAATGACCACCGCGTAGAGCAGGGCAATATGGGCGACAGAGTCAGTCGCCGTAAACAGATCATTTAACCATTGAAATGATTCCATAACAAGTTCTTAATTCTCTCATTTTCGAAAAATCTGTGCAAAGGTACTAAGAAAATGGCACACAACCGTCATTTCTGTGCAACTATTTTCCCTCTTTTAACAACTTTAACGTTCGAAGTGCTGATAGTCCTTCAGTGAGCGCCACTCGCCGCCCCACTTGAACCCGTGTTTTGTGAAGAGACGATAGCACAGGTCGTTCTTGTCGATTTTGTAGGGGAATGTCTTTTTGCGGTTGGCGTATGGGCGTCCGTTCTGGGGTTCAACAGAGAGTTTTCCGTCCTTGCGGTGTCTCACGCAGGGATTGTAGAGGGGGTTGATGTCGATGGCCAGCCCCTGTGAGTGCTTCGACAGTTTCGTTGAGCCGGCGATGGCACGGTAGTTGAAGCAGCTGGTGTTGTTGGCCTGCATCGACCGCTCGTCATCGCCGTCGTAATCGTCAATCAGCCGCACCTGTTCTATAGGATATTGCTGTTTGTGGAGTTCTTTAAAGATTTCCAACAGGTCGTTGGCTATGAGTTTGTTACAGACAAGTTCGCCCTGCACTTCTCGTCCCTTCCCGTCATAGTGCATGATGCGCAGATAGCGCAGGTCGGCCCTTGCAACCGTGCAGTCGTACTTATACGATTTTCCCAGCATACGCTGGAACACGGCATCGCTGATGGTGTCGATAGTGAATGTCTGTGCACGTGCCGTCATGGCCGCCAAACATAGCAAGATGATGACGATTCTTCTCATTGGCTCGGCAAAGTTACACATTTTTCCTGTAACGGCCAAAAAAATTGCGATGTTCAAGGGCTGTTTCGGAAAAAATGTGTAATTTTGCAACATGATATTGATTGCAGACAGTGGAAGTACCAAAACCGACTGGGCTTTGGTGAGCAACGGAGAGGTGGCGGAGCGTGTCACCACACAGGGTATCAATCCCTACCATCAGAATGGTGAGGCCATAGGTGCCATCCTGCGAAACGAGCTGCTGCCGCAGACGGCGGCTGGCACGGTTCGTGAGATTTTCTTCTACGGCAGTGGTTGCCGTCCTGAGCTGGAGCCTGTCATGCGGCAGGTTCTGAGCAATTGTTTCCCGCAGACTGTGACGGTCGAGGCTCACGGCGACTTGCTGGGGGCGGCGCGGGCACTGCTGGGACGGCAGAGGGGTATCGCCTGTATCCTGGGTACTGGCTCGAACTCAGGTCTTTACGACGGTAGCCGGATTGTGCAGAACACGCCGCCGTTAGGCTACGTCCTTGGCGACGAGGGCAGTGGTGCCGTGTTGGGCATCCGCTTCCTGAATGCGCTGTTCAAGGGATTCCTGCCGTCGCCATTGGCCAGTGAGTTTCTGGAAGAACAGCAAATGACGATGGGCGACGTGATAGCGCGTGTCTACCGTCAGCCTCTGGCCAACCGCTGGTTAGCGTCCGTCTCGCCGTTTGTCTGCCGCCACCTCTATATGCCTGAAGTGCGGCAGTTGGTGATTGAGCATTTCCGGCAGTTCTTCAGCCGCAATCTGGTGCAATACGGTGACAGGAGCCTGCCTGTCAGTGCTGTGGGCAGCATTGCCTGGCATTACCGTGAACTGCTGGCTGAGGCTGCCGGACTTGAGGGCTTCGTGCTGGGCACCGTGCAGCACAGTCCGATAGACGGCATGGTGGCCTATCACACGAAGTGACCATTTTTTGAGCCAATTATTTGGCGGAATCACTTTTTCTTGTTACCTTTGCAAAAAAGAATATGATGACAGCATTTGAACAGAAAGTTGCAGCCTTGCGGACGCGCCACGAGGACTTGCTTTGCCGGAAGAACGCTCCAGTGGAGTGGGGGAATGGCATCTACGAGAAATACAGGTTTCCCGTCATTACTCCTGAGCACATACCTCTGGAATGGAAGTATGACTTCAACGAGCACGATAATCCCTATCTGATGCAGCGCATTATGACTAATGCCACGTTCAATAGCGGTGCCATGAAGTGGCAGGGCAAGTATGTGCTTGTGGTGCGCGTGGAGGGTGCCGACCGCAAGAGCTTCTTTGCGGTGGCCGAGTCACCGAATGGCATCGATAACTTCCGCTTCTGGCCAGAACCGATTACCATGCCCGAGGCTCCCTCCGGCTCTGCTGAAGGGGGATTAGACCCTGCCACCAACGTCTACGACATGCGCATCACGCGGCATGAGGACGGCTGGATCTACGGCGTGTTCTGTGCCGAGCGTCATGATGACACGCAGCCTGGAGACCTCAGTGCTGCTACGGCGACGGCAGGCATTGCCCGCACCAAGGACCTTGTGACGTGGGAGCGGCTGCCCGACCTGAAGAGCCGCTCGCAGCAGCGCAATGTCGTGTTGCATCCAGAGTTCGTCGATGGTAAGTACGCTTTCTATACCCGTCCGCAGGATGGCTTCATCGATACTGGCTCTGGCGGCGGCATCGGCTGGGCTTTGGTCGACGACATCACACATGCAGAGATAACGGAAGAGAAGATAATCAATGCCCGCCACTATCACACCATCACTGAGGTGAAGAACGGCGAGGGACCTCACCCCATCAAGACCGCACACGGCTGGCTGCATCTGGCTCATGGCGTCCGCGCCACTGCCGACGGCCTGCGCTACGTATTATATATGTATATGACGGCGCTCGACGACCCTACACGTGTCATTGCCCAGCCTGGCGGATGGTTCCTGGTGCCTGAGGTCGATGAGTATGTTGGCGACGTGATGAACGTGGCCTTTGCCAACGGTTGGATAGCCGACGAGGACGGCAGGGTGTTCATCTACTATGCCACAGCCGACACCCGTATGCATGTAGCCACTTCGACCATCGACCGTCTCGTAGACTATTGCTCGAACACGCCCATGGACGGCCTTTCTACTGCTGCTTCCGTGGAAACCATCAAGAGGCTTATTGCCAAGAATCATAAATCAGAAACCTAAACCCTCGTAACACATGGCGAAAAATACATTGATTGAAAAGATTGGCTACGGCTTCGGCGACATGTCCTCGTCGACGTTCTGGAAGATATTCTCCTACTATCTCCCTATCTTCTATTCCAACATTTTCGGACTGTCGCTGATTGATGCCGGCGTATTGGTGCTTGTCACCCGCATTTGGGATGCTGTCAGCGACCCGATGATGGGTGTCATAGCCGACCGTACCAATACCAAGTGGGGCAAGTACCGCCCTTATCTGCTGTGGGTGGCTCCCCTCTTCTCCATCTGCGGAATCCTGCTTTTCACCACGCCCGACCTGAATTACGGCGGCAAGCTCATCTGGGCATACGTCACCTACATTCTGATGATGACCGTCTACACAGCCGTTAACGTGCCATACGGTGCCATGTTGGGCGTGATGACTGACGACTCCAACGAGAAGACCGTTTTCTCGTCGTTCCGCATGTTCTTTGCTTACGGCGGTTCGTTCCTCGCGCTGTTCCTTTGGGAGCCGCTGACGAACATGTTTGGTGGCTACATGAATTCCACAGGCTGGTTCTGGAGCATGGTGGTCATTGCCTCTGCCTGTTTCGTGATGTTCATTCTCAGTTTCATGCTGACGAAAGAACACCTGAAGACGGTGTCAACCGTGAGCGTCAGAAGCGACTTCCGCTCCTTGCTCTCAAACAAGCCCTGGTGGTTGCTCATCGGAGCCGCCCTGTGCTCGAACCTCTTCAATACCGTTCGTGGAGCAACGGTGGCCTTCTTCTTCTTAGACATCATTGGCCCTGACGTCAACCTGACAATCTTCGCCTTCACCATTCTGTTCTATTCCGGACTGTTCCTCGGCATCGGCGAGGTGTCAAACATGGTTGGTGTGGCACTCTGTGTTCCTGTTGCCAACAAACTGGGCAAGAAGACCACTTTCATCCTGGTCAACGCGGTTTTGGTGGTGCTCAGTGTTGCCTTCTTCTTTGTGCCTTGCACGCCTGTAGGTTTCTGGGCTATGCTGGTTCTGCAGGTTGTCATCAGCGTCTTCACTGGCATCATGTCACCGCTCGTTTGGAGTATGTATGCCGACGTTTCCGACTATGCTGAGCTGAAGTATGATACGGCCTCTACAGGTCTGATTTTCTCGTCTGCCTCTATGGCACAGAAGTTCGGCGGAGCCATCGGCGGCGCTGCCGTCTTGTGGCTGCTGTCTGCCTTTGGCTATATCACCGATGCTGCTCAGTTGGAGGCCGGCGTTGCGCAGCCTGAGGGCGCACTCATGGCGTTGCGCTGGCTTATGAGTTTCATTCCAGCCGCCGTAGCACTGCTGGCTGTCGTCGTCGTCTGGTTCTATCCGCTGACTACGGAACGCATCAATGAAATCAATGCCGAACTGAGGAAAATACGTTCAATGGAGTAGGGGAGTGGTGGTTACACTTCCTTACTCCATTCTTTGGGTTTAGTTGAAAAACCTTTATTGGCTTAGCAGATACTGCTTAAAGTCCTCGAAGTTCTTGGTCATGGGCACGCTCTGTTTCTCGCCCTGCATGAAGGCGGCAAGGCGGGCGGGAATCTCCACGTCGATGCCGAGGATTTCGTCAACCTTCTCCTTGAACTTTGCTGGGTGGGCCGTCTCGCAGAACACGCCGACCTCGCCTTCCTGCAGACCGTCGACCAGTGCCTGATAACCGCAGGCACCGTGAGGATCGAGTATGTAGCCTGTCTCTTTATAGCACTGGCGCATGGTCTCGCTAATTTGGTCGTCTGTGTATGTGGCGCCGCTGATGAGGCTTGTGATGCGTTTGTGAGTCTCTTCAGGCGACAGCTTGCCGTTCTCCGAGTACAGGTTGATAATGCGGGCGAAGTTCGACGGGTCGCCCACGTCCATGGCATTGGCCAGTGTCTGCACTGATGGTTTCGGCTCGTACTTGCCCGTCTGCAGATATTTGTAGAAAACGTCGTTGGCGTTGTTGGCGGCAATGAAGCGCTTCACGGGCAGGCCCATGGCATGGCCGAACAGTGCGGCGCAGATGTTGCCGAAGTTGCCAGAAGGAACGCACATCACAGGAGATTGAGAAAATGAGAGATTGAGAGAATGAGAGATTGGCTGCGCTTCATTTCTCATTTTCTCATTTTCTCCATTTCTCAATTTCAAAAGCTGTGCCACGGCGTTGAAATAGTAGAACGCCTGGGGCAGGAAGCGGGCCACGTTGATGGAGTTGGCCGATGTCAGCATCATGTGCTGGTTTAGCTCCTCGTCCATGAAGGCCGACTTCACCAGCGCCTGGCAGTCATCGAACACACCGTCCACCTCGACGGCGGTGATGTTCTTGCCCAATGTCGTGAACTGGCACTCCTGAATGGGCGACACCTTGTCCTTGGGGTAGAGCACGTAGACGTGTATGCCCTCCACGCCGAGGAAACCGTTGGCAACAGCCGAACCCGTGTCGCCGCTGGTGGCTACGAGCACGTTCACCTGAGAGGAAGCGCCTTTCTTCTTTTTCTTCCCTCCGTTATCCATTCTCAGGAAGTACTGCAGCAGTCGCGCCATGAAACGCGCACCCACGTCCTTGAACGCCAGCGTAGGCCCGTGGAACAGTTCCAGCGCATAGATGTTCTCTTTCACCTTCACAATCGGGCAGTCGAACGTCAGCGTGTCGTAAATCAGGTCCTGCAGGCTGTCAGGATCTACATCTTCGCCGAAGAACGCCTCGGCCACGTTGTAGGCCACATCTTGGAACCTCATGGTGTGCATATTGTCGAAAAACACCTTCGACATCGTATTGATACGCTCTGGCATATAGAGTCCGCGGTCTTCTGCCAGTCCTTTTACCACCGCCTTGTGCAGGTCGGCAAGCGGAGCTTTCCCATTGGTGCTGTAGTACTGCATATAATCCTCGTTTTTAAGATTTCTGCTGCAAAGATACGAAAAAACCTCAGAACAGCAAGTGACTTTACAGACTTTAACGCGAAATTCACTAAAACCGATTCAAGCGCTCTCCCTAAGTTCGCCCGACATGGTCATAATCTAACATTGCCGATTACTCAAAGTATCCGAAGCCGTTGATGGCAATCAGGAAACGCTCAATATAATCCCACGAAGTGGCCGACCACTTGAAGCCCAAGCGGTA
>Ga0310786_10006014_pt1 | contig 16288 bp, 18 predicted proteins | sample AusTroGonzalo_MG_FD_203881 | JGI IMG/M metagenome (GOLD analysis project Ga0310786, IMG submission 203881) | Bovine rumen microbial communities from tropical cattle in Woodstock, Queensland, Australia - Gonzalo_03 (v2) (version 2) | ecosystem: Host-associated > Mammals > Digestive system >... | reverse complement strand
TGATCAGGAATTAAAAATGCGAAACAAGGCAGACACATTAATATTTCTTTCGTTAGATTCGAAAGCTGGCTATCAGTTGAAAGTGAATGAGTATCAGTGGATCTACGAACTTCCAAACTTCAAACAGCAAAGATGGCATGGCAGCATTTTTGAAAAATATGCGACGCCAGTAGAGGTTACTTCGACTTCAAATGTTGTAGATATTCCTGAGGGCTGGCAACCGAAAAAAGACGTTGCTCAGGAGCATCAGTATCGAAAACTCGTGAGAAGCCTTTGTATTAATGGTAAGGACAAAACCTATTACTCACTCAGAGATCCTTGGCTCCGAACTGTCGTTTCAGCGGCAGATTACTCGTTGAAAGGTAAGGAGGATGTCACCTTGACCCTCGATGCTTCGTTACAGGAGCGGATTAACGACTGGCTGAGAAGAAGCTGCAATACACCCTCGTCAGTAGTGGTTGTAGATGGGGCTGGCGAAGTCTTGGCTCTCTCTCAGAATGACCCCTCGGTTTCTGTGGATCCGAATGATGAGGCGGTTTTTGTGAATCAGAGAAATCTAAGGGCACTGGGCGGAAAGGAAGAAGAGTCGCTTTTGAAGAATCTGAACTTAGACGTGATGAATCCTGGTGTTGGGTCAAGTATAAAACCAATTACAGCTGCTTGTGCCATATCGATGCTTGGGTTGCGATTCGATCAATTTAGGATTCAATCCTTAGGTCTTTCTCCCAATGTGAAGATCAGAGAGGAGATTAGAAGAAATGATCAGAGCACTAAGAAATACTATCAGACCTGGCGATTTGGTGCCTGTAGGTTTTCTCCTAATTGGCCTTTTGAGTCGCTTGTAGGTGACGAGACAGGAGGTGAGGATGGAGAGGTCTCTTTTACAGAGTTTCTGGCCAAGTCCTCAAATTATTACCACGCTACACTTCTGACGATGCTGTTAGGCAGCGGTGGGAATATAGAGGCTCTTTTCCACGATGCCACCGAAACCGATATACCTCAAGTGCGCTTCGGACCTTATCGTCTTGGTCTAAATAGTTCGTCAGTAGACATCAAGGACTCTTACCTTAGCTACTGCATGGAAGAGAACTTTGGGTTCGGGAATACGCACACACACGACGATTTCCTAGGGTCTTTGACTACTGAAAAGACAAAGAAGCTATACCCCCTGACATACCCCCGTTCCCCTGTGCTGAACGAGAATTCCCTTCAACAGATGGTTCCGGCTACGAGGCTGCAGCGAATCTGTACTGGATCAGTGGAAGCCTTCAATATCAGTCCATTCCTGATCGCAGAGTTATATGGGAAAATCGCTTCAGGACACAGGGACTTTACTTGCTCGTTGGTTCCAAGAAACAAACAGTTTCATAATCTCTTTAGGAACTATCGCGGTGAAGAAGACTCGCTCGTCTATCATGGCTTCCGGAATTACCTGTTCCCGGCCATGCGGCAGTGTTGCCTTACTGGCACAGCATCGAGATGGAATTTGGGCAATTTATGGGAACACGTCTACGCAAAGACAGGTACGCTTGGATCAACTACAGGTGGTAGAGAAGATGACCGTATGCTTGCTGTTATTTTAGCTGATAGGGCTTTGGAAACAGCAGAGCCAGGTGAGGCGAAGTTTGTAGTGGCATATTTCCGATTCAAGAACCACCCCTTATCTAGTATTGATCGGATCGTTAGAGAAATCATCCAGTCAAGAGGCTTCAATGAATACATGAGCAATTAAAATGTGATATGGATATGAAGAATGTATTTTTTATTATTATTCTGCTGGCTTTGATGAGTGTCATTGCCTTCTGGCAGCCCTCAACCAAAGAGAGTTGCAGCACTGAAATAGTTGCTCCTGAGGAAACGGAGACTTCTGAGACGGCAATTTACACTGATTCGCTAATTGCGGGACTATATACCACGTTTGGAGGGATGATTCAGGTTGAGAAGGAAAAGAAGCAACTGCTTCTTAGCTATAATCCCCATAAGCCACAGTTTCACAGAACACCACTGCATAACTCAGCGTTTGTGAACATGTACTCAAATCAAGATCACCAGACTGAAGGAGTAGATGAGGAGGTTACCATCAGTTTTACCACTCAAGGTGACTCAATTGTCTTGGTTCCCAATGAACTGCTATATTTTATAATTGAGAGATATCATATCATACGGCGATGAAAGTATTAGAAATCATTATTCGATGGATAAAGCATACTTGGATGCGTATGCTTGTTGGTTATTATACCGAGATGGCCTTTTCAGATAAGATGGTCATCAGTGAGGATGTGACCGTAAGCCTGGATTATCGTGACCCTGCCTTTGAGTTAAGGCTACGTCGGGAGGGCTACATGCTGCCAAGCGAACCAGTTCGCCATCACCATCCGGAACCACGACACCATTCAAAGTGGCTTGTGAAGCTGATGACAATAGGTTTTAATTTCCAGCATACCCTGAAGGTCTCTGCACAAGATAAAGAACTTGTCATTGGTCATGGTCAGAAAAGCCTGTTGCTTTCTACATTTGACGGTACACCACTCTACTCCGAGAAAGACAGTTGGCTAAGGAAACTCTTATACCAAGTGGCTTTCGAAGATCCAACCGAGGCACTATTTCGCGATGTGGTCTGGGGGGCACGTGAAACAGAATCTGGTGATGCTAATGTTGAAGAAACTGAAACTCAGGATACTGCTGAGGCTGAAGTTTTTGAAGCTGAAGTTGTTGAGGCCGAAGTCGTAGACACATCAGAAGAAATCGTGGTGGAGCAAGAAGAGCCGGCCGAGGAAATTCATGAGGAGAGGGGGATGGACATAGACTTCTCATTCTTTAGATAATAATGTTTAACCATATAAAAGTGAACGGTATGAATACAATTTTCGAAAAAAACAAGCGCGTGTTTCCTGACTGTTTTAGCATGAACAAACCGGAAAACGAAAGTCTTTACGATGGTTATAAATTACGGCCATTTGTGAAGGATTATCTTAACAGGGGCTTCACTGGCCCTGATGGTGAAGTAAACAAAGATGGTCTGAAGGCCTTTCTCACAAAGGCCATTCCCCGTGATATGACTCAACTGAAGGCACGTCTGATGGCAGAAAAGACAGTCCGTGTGCTGGTGCGTTTTGTTGTCACTTCGGATCTCAGAACGAACAAGGTGAAGGTGAGCATCCCCGATGCGGGAATGAATGACGGTGTGTTCGTCGATGACGTTCTTCTTGCCCGTGAGGATTTCAGAAAAGATCTTTCCGAGGGTGAACATTGGGGAGAATTGACGCTTCAGTATATGCGTCCTCAGCAGCAAACCCCAACGGGTAGTGTCCTGGTTACTGGTTACAAGGCTTATAAGCCTTACAAGGTACACATGGACTTATACCGTGAACGTATAAAGTATTTCGATGTGAGAGAACGTCTAGACTTTTTGCTTGCAGCGATGAAGTATAACCCGGACTTCTTTAAAAGTAAGGAAGAGAAACTGACCATTATCGCAAGACTGATGCCTTCTGTTGAGCCGATGGTCAATATGATTGAATTGGGCCCAAAGGGAACAGGTAAGTCGCACGTCCAGAACAATGTGAGCCAGCACATTTCCAAGATCGACAACGGTTCATCGTCCCGAGCACAACTTATCTATAATATTAAGACGGGCATGTATGGCCCTCTTGTTATAAGCGATGTCGTTAGCATTGACGAGGTCAATAACTACGATAACAAGAGCAATCGTGAACTACAGAGTTCATTGAAGAACTTTTTAGAAGCAGGCAAGGTTACCGTAGCAGGACAGGTTATCAATTCGGAATGTTCATTTATGTTGGCAGGTAATATCGAGATGGGTAAGAATGGTTTGCCTCGAAGTTGGAAACTCTATAAGGCACTGCCCAAGTTCTTCCAAGATAGTGCATTGTTGGATCGCTTCCACGGTTTCATCGAAGGCTGGAAGGTGCCAAGACTCACCGTTGACTGTCAGGTAACAGGCCCAACCCTTGATGCAGAGTATTTCGATACGCTTCTTCATGAGTTGCGTTTCGAGCCTGCCTATAAAATGCTGGTCAAGCAGATTGTCACTTTCGGAAAGGATGCGGACATACGTGACGTGAAGGCTGTGTGCAAGCTCACCACAGCGATGATGAAACTCATTCTGCCTGATATCATCTCAAAGGAACAGATTTGGGAGAATCCGGAAGTCCTTCAGTATATTAACGACTATTGCCTGCAACCAGCGATCAGAATGCGCTCCTTGATTCGTCTGCAGTGCAGCCTGAAAGATGAGGAATATTCATCTAAGATGCCCGACATCTGGTTGGAACTCAACGATGGTGAGCGACAGTTGGTATGCGGTAAGGAGACCGATCCGTCCAGACTCCTGCCAGCGCAGTCGGCAGTGGTACAAGTAGCATAATTGATTTTAAAAAAAGTGACAGTTATGAAAAAGGTAGAAACATTAAAAGCAAAAAAAGTAGTGAGCCAATTGGATACTACTATCCAGCGCTTACTCTTTTCAAACCCATCAATTAACATAGAAATGTGTCGTAAGATTATGGATGCATTGAGTGTTAAGACGGAGGAAGAAAAAGAGTTAATACGTGCAAACCTTCAGGAGAGTGTTGTGCTTTATAAAGAAAGGGAAAAGGAATCAGACGGCAAGCCGCCGTACCGTGAAAGATGTAACATGATCAAGGAACACATTCAAAAATGGGAGAACGTTTTCGGAAAAGTCTCTCTTGCCGACATACTTTCTTTGATTGATTTGTCGGATTTCAAATTGGATGATGTCGGATCTGGATATCTCACTCCCAAGTCTCTTTTTGAGATGCTAAACGAGTTCGTGTTAGGTCAAGAGGCATACTGCCGCAAATTGGCATTAATAATATATACCCATATAAAAAGAATAAAGGAGTCTTCTATAAATATGCCAAAGGCAAATCTCTTGGTTTATGGCAATTCTGGCGTCGGGAAAACTTATGCCATACAGGTGGCCGCAAAGAAGTTGGGAATTCCTTTTGGTATTTGCAACTGTAATACCGTTGTCCCCGAAGGTATTGTTGGTGAGCAGTTCAAAGACGCACTCACTCGGGCTTATATGGAGTACAAGTGTTTGGATCATATCATTATCTTCTTTGACGAGTTTGACAAACTTTTTAAGAAGAATGGTCATTATAATAACCGACTGCTTGAGGAACTCCTTCTCTTCCTTGACGATAATAACATCATTTCCTTCCCAGAGTCTTTTAAGCAGAACTGTGATTATCTGCAAATACCTTCAAAGAATATTACTTGTATTGTGGGTGGAATGTTCGAGCCGTTAAGAGAAGCCGCAAAGAAGCGTCTCTCTATTAATACAATGGGGTTTTCCGTAGGTGGATCTGATCATCTGACAGATAGCCAACTGTATGAACTCGTCAATAGAGATGACTTGAAGAAAGTACTCAACAGTGATGAGCTTTATGGTCGAATCGGTCATTTTGTAAGAGTCAACGACTTATCTGCGGATCAGCTTACAGAAATACTCCTTAAGGCCCGTGAAACACCTTTGGATTATCTCCGTAACTATTTCTCTCACCATGATATTCAACTGACTATTACAGAAGATGGTGCTGAAGAGATTGCCACAGCTGCATATAACCAGCATGTGGGTGTCAGAGGCCTGAAGAGCATCTTATGGGAAATCATGGAGGATGAGATGCAAGACGTTGACCAAAGCAACCGTTCGATCTGTATCAATCGCGAGTATGTGCAGAATCATTTACAATAGAACAAATGTCTAACTTTTAATAAACTATCAATATGGATAATCATTATTTATTTAGCTATGAGTCTTTCTTCAATGATATGAAGAATGGTGATGCAAGTATCAAGTATTGTGAGACTGCCTCAAAGTATGAGGACACGTTCGGTTGCCAAGATGGGCTTACGATTCAAGATCAGTCTTTCTACAAAGACTATCTATCGCAGTTCAGAGACGAAGATGCCCCTTTTCAGTTCATGTATCCAGAGGCGTTGGAAGGCGATTTCGATTGGAGCCTATTATATAAGTTCATTTTTGGTTCATTCTCCTCTGCATATTCATTCGTTCTTATTACAGTTCATTTTGAAGGTAAGGAAGTTACTAAAACGTTGGATGAACTTTGGAGCTTTCAGATACTCCGATTATACGAAATCTACACGAATGAACAGATGGATCTGGCAATCCTGAGAGAAGAGGAAGAAGATGAAAAGGTAGTTATGGAAAAAGAAAGAAAGCAAAGGCTCTTAACTTATAAAAAGAAAGTGTCCTCTTTACTGAAAGAGGTGAAATCCCGCCTGATACTTAAAAGACTGTTGTCAACCATATAATCAGGCTTGCCCCAGCGCACGACAATGTGGGCTGGGGCATAAATCGTTAAACCTAATATAGCATAGAACCTAGTCCTGATATTCTATCTGGGTAATCTTGCGATAGCCCAGATAGAGTGTCTCTGTCCATGTACCGGCGGTTTTTGGTCCTTTGACTCGAAACTCAATATTCAGGGCGTCATTGCCAATCAGCTCTGACGAACTGATGCCATCCATTTTATAAACTCGAAACACAATTTCTCCACCAGGAGGACATACAATCTCCTGTCCATTTCGAGGGTTGTAGACCCTGCGAATATAGCCGCTTTTGTGATATTCAAAAGCATAACATACGACAGATGGATCGGTAAGGGGAATGGTCGTTAGTTTATATACTAGCATGGTCAGATCGTCCTCTTCGTTACACACCGCAGGAGCTTCAGGCTCAAAATCGGCCGACCAGTAGATGGCCTTCAACCTGTCGTTGTCATCATAGTCCCAGGCAACGAATGAGTAAGCGGTGGCATACGTGTATCCGTCTTGGAAGACTTTACGTCCCTTATAGTCGAACGCGTAACGGCTACATATTGACGGTGAGACACGGGAATAGTCATGTACAATATAGTGACCAATACTTTTACAGATCACATCTGATTCGAGCGTGTCGACATCGGAGTGCTTGTTCTGATGGCAGCCACCCAATATCATGGCGATGGCGAGGATGATGGTACGTGTTCTCATTGAATCCATAATGCTAATAGTGTTGAATGATATTTTATCCCATCTTGTACATTGGTAAGAAGTTTGTGCTGGTATTGAACATGTCCTTCATGTCTTCCACATTATTCATGTTGAATCCGCGCAGGTCAAGACATGTCAGGCTATTACAGCCACAGAACATTTCGCTCATGTCCGTTACGTTACTGGTGTCGAATTTACTCAGATTAAGACTCGTCAGTTTGGAACATCCCCGGAACATACCAAACATATACTTTACGTTGCTTGTGTCAAATCTGCTTAAGTCAAGGCTGTTTAAATTGGAGCAACTTCCGAACATGTAGCCCATGTTAGTCACATGGCCTGTCCTAAATCCGCTTATGTCAAGGTCCGTTAGACCAGAACAGCCCTCGAAGATACACCACATGTCTTCTACATTTTCAGTTCTGAAATTGCTCAAGTCCAGGTCGGTCAGGCCAGAACAGTCGGTGAACATCTCCACCATCGTGGTTACTTTGCTTGTATCGAATCCGCTGAGGTCAAGGCTGGTCAGGCCGGAACAGCCACAGAACATAGCATGCATGTCCGTTACTTTGCTTGTGTTGAATCCACTTACGTCAAGGCTTTTTAGATTGTAGCAGTAATCGAACATAAAACTCATATCCGTAACATTGGCGGTATTGAATCCACTTACATCAAGATACACCAAGCTATTACAGCAATAGAACATGCACTCCATGTCTTTTACTTTGCTCGTATCGAAACCACTTACGTCAAGAGTCTTTAAATGGGAACACTGGTAAAACATACCATACATGTCTGTCACGTTTCTTGTATTGAATCCGCTCACGTCAAGGCTTTCCAGGCTGCAACAGTCAGAGAACATACCGTGCATATCAGTAACCTTACTTGTATTGAAGTTACTTACATCAAGCTTCTTTAGATTGTGACATCTGCGGAACATTTCGTTCATGTCTGTCACGTTTCTTGTATTGAATCCGCTCAGGTCAAGACTTGTCAGGCTGGAACAGTCATGGAACATGTCGCTCATGTCTGTCACGTGTTCTGTATTCAGGTTCTTAATACCGATGATGGTTGTCAGGTTCTCACATCCCCAAAACCAGTCAGCTGTGCTGGTTATCTTGTAACAATCGGCGAATGATTCGTCAAACTCGACAGTCGTGATCAATTCGGGATAACCGCCCCAAGGCTCGTCTTCGCTACCGAACGGGCCGATATCATAGCCGTTGCGCACTTCTTTCTTACAGTCATAGAAGAATGTTAATGTGGTCTTGTCACTGCTCAGTACGGCATAAGGCTCAGCAAGAAACATGTCTCTTATTCTTTCGTTTTTGCCCCAGTCAAGGTGTGTCAGACTTGAACAGTCATTGAGCATTTTTCTTATTTTCGTTGTTTCATCCGTTTGGAAATGACTCAAGTTAAGATATGTAAGACTTTTGCAATGAGCGAACATGTATCTCATATCTTCAACACAACCTGTTCTGAACGCGCATAAGTCAAGGCTCTCCAGCTTGAAACACTCTATGAACATATAGCTCATGTCTGTCACGTTGCCGGTTTTAAATCCACTTAAGTCAAGACTCATAAGTGATCTGCATCCCAGGAACATACCGTTCATGTTTGTTACGTTGCCGGTTTTAAACCCGCTTAGGTCAAGACTTGTAAGTGAACTGCATAGCGCGAACATACCATTCATGTTTGTTACGTTGCCAGTTACCAGATTATTGATCTTTTTTATTCTGGTAAGGTTCATACACCCAGCAAACCAGAAGGCTGTACTGGTAATTGTATAACAGTTAGCAAAGGTATCATCAAATGATACGGTCTTTATTTGCCGGCAATGACCGCCCCATCGCTTATTCAATAAATTTTCGAATGGACCAATGTCATAGCCGTTGCGCTCTTCTTTCAGATTGTCATAATAGAAAGTCAATAAAGTGTTCTTTTTGCTCAGTACGGCATAGGGCTCCGCAGCGTACTTGTCTGCTGCAACTCTTCTGTTTGTTCTCGTTGTATCCATAATGCTTATTTTTTTTGTTAATAAATGAGATTCTTTGAGATGTAGGGAACACAAAAACGATTATTGTGACGTTTATTTTGCAAGTTTGGTAGTTATCATAACAGATGCCCCAGCGCACTACAATGTGGGCTGGGGCATGATAGAGAAGAGGATAAGGAAGCGTTAGTCTTGGAGGTGGTCGAAATAATCACGATACTCCTGACAAGAGAATGACGGGCAATCTTTGTGGACACCTTCGAGCTCACAGTGCCCCATGATTTTAGCGTCAGGGTAGTCGGCCTTCAGTGAGCGGAGCAGGGCGATGAGGGCTGCACGCTGGGCTGGCGTGCGGGTGTCTTCAGAACGCCCTTTCTCATTCAGGCCTCCTTCATAGCAGATACCGATGGAGTGGGCGTTGTAATGCCGGGCATGTATACCGATCTCTTCCTCGTCACGGGTCTGATAGAGCTGGCCGTCGCGCTCGATGTAGTAGTGATAGCCAATACCTTTGTTGTGGAAGCGGGCATTGTGGCAGGCGCGAAGCATGTCGACCGTGAAGCGCTGGTTGCTGCGGGTCGCAGAACAATGAACAACAATAAGGGTTATTGTACGCATGACTGAACGGCGATTGTTCCTAGGACGGATGTAATGACGGTTGCGATGAATCTCAGCACCTTCGCAATGGTGGTCCAATTTACTTTTATCATTTCAAACAGATTTTAATGGTTAATAATAGTCACACAGATTAATCCTTGTCGAAGCCGTCACCGCCGTCACCACCGTTGTCACCAGAACTCTTGGTGAAAGTCTGACTGGCAACCTCTGAAGAGACGCCCTTCTTGATGGCAATAGCCTTCACAGTGGTCGTGTCACTCAGTGTGATAGCCGACTCATAGAGCGTGCTCTCGGCAGTGGGCGTTGAGCCATCGACGGTGTAGCGGATCTCAGACTCTGCAGGACCGGTAATCGTCACCTCGGTGCTATCCTCGAACGGCGATGTGCCGCTAATCGTCGGAGCTGCTACGGTCTCAGCCTGTGAATCACTCTGGCTACCGCTGTCTGATGAACCGGAACCCTGGCCAGACGACTGAGAACCGCTGCCAGAAGTATCACCACCAGTGGTGCCGTCACCGCCAGTAGTTGGCTTCTTGGACTTGCTCTCAGAGAGATCCTTGACGTTCATGAAGGTAGCCTTCTTCTTCAGCATCTTCGAAGAGAGGTTGTTGACGTCGGTGCGAGAGGGCTGGAAGCAGAGGAACAGACCATTGATGTTGATACCAAGGTTGAAGTCCTTCTCCTCATCGACACCGGTACTCTTGACAGAGAGGTAGAACACGCCGAGCTCACCGAACTGGACCTTCTTGCCTTCGAGCAACTGCTCGAGCATACAGTTCTGGAGCTTGTTGGCAACACCCAGGCAGACATCCTCGCCATAGACGGAATTATGTTCCGACATGTGCTTACAGAGTTCCTGATAGGTCATGGTCTTGGTGGAGGCGACGCGGCCGTACCACTTGCCGTAGGACTTGGAGTCCGTGATCTTGTTTTGGGTTACTTTAATGAAAACGGGCATGATAGATGTAAGATGTTAGATTTAAGAAGTTAGAGGGAAGAGGTGGCTGCGCGCAGGGCCAGGATCAAACCCTCGTCAGAGTGTTTCTCTGACCATGCAAAGGTACGACATCCGGGACGGCTATTGGCGGGTTATGGCGGGTTGGCATGGAGGAAATCAATAATCATGTGGAATTTCTGTAACCCGAACCCATTTCCCTTCAAAGAAGGTGGTCATTTGCAATTCGCGGACAAGATTCTGGAAAACAGGTGAGCTGTTGATGACCTCCTGGTCCTGAAGATTCCGGGGCAGGTCAATACAGTAGTCTTCGCAGACATACTTCACTGCCTGAGGAGGAAGCAGACGGGCATTGGGCAGAACGCCCATGGCGTCGAGGATATGTCTCCGAGACTGGAGATAGCGCGAAAAAGTACGGTCAGATACGCCAGCCAGTTGGGCCAGTTGTTTCTTGCTGATGAATTTGTGCTTGTCGTAATAGTTAATCATTTTTCTGGAAACGAATTATAGTAATTTGATTTGGTTTTGTCCACGAATTAAACGTGGAGAATAGTGCCACTTTTCGATGGGTTTGACGGCATTATTCGGGTGGAATTCTGGCACTATTCTCTAATAGGAAATCTACAAGATCAATCTCCCGCTCCTTCTGGTTTTCGGTCGCATGATTCTCGAGTGTGGTGTCAACATGGAGGTCGAGATCGTATTGACGAAGCGTGAGATTGACAAGGTCTTCGAAGAAGAGGAAAGTCGAGAGGGTCGGGTCTGTACGGGGATAGAGGATGACGGTCTGGCCCTCCAGCGGTGCAAACAGCTCCGGTGACAAATGTCCTATCGTGGCGTATGCCATCCAAATCGACTCCGGAAACAGCTCCGACAGCACCACCGCCGAAGCCTCGGATTCCACCACGCTGATGGTTTTATTTTCGCACACAGATCTTACGGATCTCACAGATTTATTTGCTGCGCAGCCTCTAATCCCAAGGGGATTATTATCTGTGAGATCCGTGAGATCTGCGTGACATAATAAATGCAGGCCGAAGAGGCGAATGCTGCATCAATGTCCTCTTGGTTTCTCAATGCACCGTACTGCATCTCTATCTCCGTGATGCTCATACCATGCGCGATATCTTTCTCTATCCATGGATAGCGTTCCATGAGCTCGGGGTTCTTCTCCAGCTCTGAAGCTTCGGGAGTATATCCGTAACGACTGCCCAGCAGGCCGATGAAAAACGGGTGTGAATTCTCTATTTCGTTAAGGCACACGGAAAGCACTTTTCCTGTCCGCGACTCACTTACAGTTACGCCCCACCGTAAGTCAATCAGCGAGAGGGATACACTGCGTTTATTAGACTCCAGCTTTAGCTTGTGGAAAAGCCTGACTAATGCCGTACGTTCCTTCTCCATATCTGAAAATGTGGATGACAAAAATATACGAACCTCACGGTTTTCAATCAGATTGCTTTCAAAACGAGAATGTGTCATATTGTCCGAATACAATAATACATAATTTTATGCAAAGGTACTAATTTAAATCCAATCATTTGCGTTTTTTTGTTTATTTTCACCACTAAAGGTTGAATGAGTCGAAAATTAGCTCGAGTTATTAAGTTGATTTAGTACCGGCTGTCCGGAGTAATTTGTACCTTTGCCCATAGTGTTGATTAAAAAAGAAGTGTCACAACCTGCGAAAAAACAGTCCTAATTGGTCAAAGACATCTGAAATAGATTGTTAGAAAGATGAAATTGAGGATGGTGCGGAACAGGTTCCACGTTGCCTGACTCATAAACAGTATTGGGACCAACTAAAATTATTAGAGCTATGTCAACAGTGTTTGTTTACATTTTTTGGGATGACACAACAATCCCCGTTGAAATTATGATGGATATTGATACGAGTGCCTCCTTGATTCAGAAAATGATCGGAAATGGTCAGATTCCACATCCAGTTCCCAATCGTCGGTATAAATTATGGGATATAAACGATAATGAATTGCCAGAAACAGCAACCCTTAGAGAGTTGGGAGTAGAAGATGGAGATGCGGTAATCATTGTTCCTGCTAATAAAGAAAAATTTTCATGAAAAAAGTGTCACAATCATAGCTTTTATCTTCCCAACAGCATGAAGTTTAACTTAAATGATTAGATTATGCGAGTAGAAATGATTAACAATTGTCCAGTACGTATTTGGACTGATTATGTAGAAGAGTCGGCCATGGAGCAGATTGAGAATCTGACCACGCTGCCTTTCTTGTTCCATCACCTGGCGATCATGCCGGATGTACACGCCGGAAAAGGCATGCCAATCGGTGGTGTGTTGGCTTGTAAGGATGTCGTCATACCTAATGCCGTTGGTGTAGATATTGGCTGTGGCATGTGTGCCGTGAAGACCAACTGGAAGGTGAACGAGATTCCTGTGGATGTTATCCGAGATCAGATAATGACGGGCATCCGGGCGCGTATTCCTTTGGGAATGAACCATCATTCGGAGGCACAAGATGCGAAATATCTGCCTGATGGTTACGACATTGACACCCTTGAGGTGGTAAAGCGTCGTCAGGAGTCAATTCCCTATGAGGTCGGCACGTTAGGTGGAGGCAATCACTTCATCGAACTGCAGAAGGATGAAGAGGGTACTCTTTGGATTATGATCCATTCAGGTTCCCGTAATCTCGGAAAGCAGGTCTGCGACCATTATAATGAGTTAGCTGCAGAACTAAATGCGCGTTGGTATTCATCTGTGTCTTCTGAGATCAAACTTCCTTTCCTTCCAAGAGGAACTGCGGAGTTCGAAAAGTATTGGAACGAGATGCAGTATTGTATCGATTTCGCCCTTAGCAACAGAAAACTCATGATGGAGCGCATCGAGGAAGTGCTTGCCGATTCTCTGAAGGGTATCACGTTCGAGCCGATGATTAACATTGCCCACAACTATGCCTCTTGGGAGCATCATTTTGGCCATGATGTCATCGTACATCGTAAGGGTGCCACGTTAGCACGCAAAGGTATCATTGGTATTATTCCCGGCTCTCAGGGTACGGCATCTTACATTGTGGAAGGTCTTGGTAATCCGGACTCTTTCTGCTCCTGCTCTCATGGTGCTGGCCGTGTCCTCTCACGCAAGATGGCTGTAAAGACCTTGGACATGGCACAGGAGATAGCTCAGCTTGAAGCCAAGGGCATTGTTCACGCTATCCATACCCAGGATGATATGCAGGAAGCATCAGGTGCCTATAAGAACATCGATGAGGTGATTGCTAACGAGGCCGACTTGGTAAAGGTTAAGACGCGCTTGCTACCAGTGGCAGTTGTCAAAGGATGAATAGGTAAAATTTAAAGATATATGAATATGATAAAGAAGAATTATATTTTTTGGGTTCTGGTAAGCATGGCTACCTGCTTGTTGGGCTGTGGAAGTGCAAAAGTTGAGCACTCCAATGATTTGGCAAAAGCAGATGGTAAGGTGTGGATGGAGGTTGATACTGTCAATAATGTATTGCTTGGGTATGTTAAAGTAGCGGGAGATCTGCTAGTTGATACGCTAACGTACAATGAACCGCAAATGGAAATCTATCCCAAAGGAGTATATGCGATAAATACTTCAGACGGCTCTGATGTCTATTTGTTTATCTATTCTCAAGGCCATCTTCTATTTTTCGATGAGGCATTGATATGTACTATTGAAGGGCGTAGCTTGAAACCTGCTATGCTCTTTTCACTTGAAGGCCAAAGAGATAGTGTTGTAAGTTGTATGTGGTACGATCAGTTGGTTGAGGCCAGCAATGGTTTCCCCTATGATGACCTCGATGAAGACCGTTTCGGCATCCATTATGACCAGATTACGAGGCGTCTGTATGTTCCCATTATGGACCACCATGACCCTGGTTCGGAGTTTGCCAACACGAGCTGTTTACAATATACAGGACGTTTCGATGTCCTTCAGTTCAATGGCAAGGAATTTGTGTTGGCTGGTGAAGACGGTGCATGGTGGCTGAATCCCGGGCTGCGTAATTACAAGCGTACTGTTAGCAATCGTATAACTCCTGATGGCATTGAACAAATAGATCTGATGCCCGACGGCACATGCCGCCGGGCTCTCTGGAAAGGCACCAAAACCCTCGATGACCTCCACAGGAAGCCAGATTTGAACATTCTGACCGAAGGTGAAAAAGAATAGTTTTCATGAAAAAGTGTCACAATGCATGGATTTGATTACCGAATCGAATGAAAACACCCGAAAAGAGAAGGTCAAGGACGGCTTACTTCTATCTGTTGAAATAGCGGTTCAATTACCACTCTTTTATCGATTTCAGACTTGCTCAAAAGATGTCTCATAGTTTAGTAATTTGTTTCAAGACAGCCCGGCAGGAGAAAAACCTGTCGGGCTGACTTTATTATGTTTCTCATATCATCCATGTTGAATCCGTTTACATAAAAAAACTAAATATTGTTGGAAATACGGCTAAAAAACATATCTTTGCAGTCTAATTGCTGATTAATAAACATATTTTTTAAAAAGATGAAATACGATGTATTTATAAGTTATCGGCGTGAAGGCGGTTATGACACAGCAAAGCATTTAAATGATTTGCTTGTGAGAGACGGCTATAAAGTGAGTTTTGACATTGATACTCTACGAAGTGGAGATTTTGATACTCAACTACTTGAAAGAATTGACCAATGTAAAGATTTCGTTTTAATAATTGATCAACACGCATTTGATCGAACGCTTGATTCAAACTTCAATCCGAAGAATGACTGGATGAGATGTGAATTGGCCTATGCATTACAGCAAAAAAAGAATATAATTCCAGTCTTTTTGTCAGGCGTGACTGGTTTCCCTGCGAATCTTCCAGAAGATATCGCAGGAGTCACGACAAAAAATGGTCCAGAATATAATCGATACTATTTCAACGATTTTTACAAGACATTAAAATCGAGATTCCTGCATAAAAAGGGGAAATACAACAGTTTAACAAACATTCTATTGTTGATTGTGGTTGTAGCCGCATCTTTCATGATATACAATTATTACAATGAATCTGAGGGCAATGCAGAGGAAAACGAAGTTAGAGTTGATAATCAGGACGAGAAAAGTGACGAAATTGAATTGCAATATGCTAACAAGTTTTATGAAATAGAGTTATTTACTGTTGTTAATACTTATGTTCAGGCTTATGAACAGAGTGAATATAATAATGTTGATTGGGGAGTGTTTGCCCAAAAACCTTTAACCCCTTTGACTCGTAGTTTTGAATCTGCTCCAGAGGAATCGGGTTATCCCAATGTGTTAAAATTCAAGGGTAAACTACAATATAACAAGACTCCCTTGACCATATACAAAACAGGTGAGGCTGCCGATTGGATAGTTTCCTTATATGGTCCAAATGCAGCTCCAATGATGATGAGGATAGAACCAGGCGAAGATGGGGAATTTGGAGGTGAAGAATTAATTACGAATGCAGTTGCTGTTGCTAAGCAAGTGGGCTTTACATTAGTATGGAAAAAAGAAGACATGGGAAGCTATTGTTATCTATATCAAAAGGGTGGATTGTTCCTTCTTGTCACTGCAAGTTGTGGAAGTGCTGGGGTAATGCTAGATTTGACAATTAGTACAGACATGGACGACATTAATCGCTATGATCCCAACGTTTAGTAGAAATTCATAAAGGATTCTCCATATC
>Ga0310786_10006013_pt1 | contig 16290 bp, 19 predicted proteins | sample AusTroGonzalo_MG_FD_203881 | JGI IMG/M metagenome (GOLD analysis project Ga0310786, IMG submission 203881) | Bovine rumen microbial communities from tropical cattle in Woodstock, Queensland, Australia - Gonzalo_03 (v2) (version 2) | ecosystem: Host-associated > Mammals > Digestive system >... | reverse complement strand
TTTATTAATTAATAATTTTAAACATTTATGACAAAACAACAAGTAGCCAAAAGCAAAGGAGCCAAAAAGGCCAAAGGCCGCGGAGACAAAGCAAATTGCACCCCGCCTGCAAACAATTCCGGCAAGCAAAAAAGTGCTTACAAGCGTGAATGCGAAGAGGCACACATGCGTAAAAAAGACCGGCAAAACGGTTACAGTGATGTGATGCGACTGATTCAGTCTGATTTAAGAAAGAGCGGCATAAAGGCCTGACCTTTTGTTTTGGTCCTATTTATGAAAATTCTGCAAAGCTTCAGTGCTTTACAGAATTTTTTTTGCCCTCTTTTAAAACGCAAAAACTGCCTTCCTACCTAAGGGCACTCTTTTAAGGCGAGAAATTTTGAGTTAATAGAGATGGGCTTAAGGGGAAACAAAATTTTAGTGTACACAAAAACACCCTCCGCCCTCACTTTGCGGCACTCTTTTAAGGCGGGAAATTTTGAGTTAATAGAGATGGGCTTAAGGGGAAACAAAATTTTAGTGTACATAGAAGTACATGAATTTTGTTTATCCCGCAAAGACCGCTCTAGGAACCAAAATTTACCCCTTAAAACTATTTCTTTTTGTACTTATTTTTAGACTTTTCTGCGGCATTCTTGCTAAACTTAAACAAATCGTCATTAAGCTTGCCGTCCACCACCGTATCATACAAAGAAAGCGAAACCTCCATAGATTGCGGCGTAATCACTTTCCATTGTTTTAACTCAAACGGCCTGTTATTAAACACCAAAGTAAACGGCCCCAAATCACCGGCCTTGGCATATTGAAGCCCAATTCGTGTCATACCGGGATCCGTGGCATAATCGGTTACCTTAAGCTCCTTACCGTCAATTTTCACGGTATTGGCCAAAATAAGCGCCGCCGGAATATCTTCATAATCAATATTGGTAATCTGCTCCAATTCTTTGTCATAATAAACGATATAATCGCCGTTGCCCACAATCAAAATATTTGAAGGCTCCTTATATTCCATACGAATTTTATTGGGCTTTTGCACATAAAGATGCCCTTCCACCTTTTCGCCGTTGCTGGCGATTTGCACAAAATCAGCCGACATTGTTTTAATGGAATTAAGGTAACTCTCCACTTTTTTCACATCTTCGCTTTGAGTGGAAGCGATAGCTTCAACGCTCATCAACAGCACCCACATAAACGCTTGAAAAATATACTTCATACAAACCTTCTTTCATTATCCCGTAAAAAAATGTAAGATTAACCCCCATAAAATTCAAGTTATTTTTAAAGATATAAAGAGCAAATCTAATCCCAGGGGAAGACAAGCCATGTATTCTTATCCATTCCCTCTCTGCCGCAAATATCCGGCCTGTCCTGACAACCGTTTTTAACAAGCAACGTACAAACCTTTGCCAGCGGAAGTTTTTGACGGATATACTTAATGGTTGCCCCGCTATCTCCCAAATCATCAATCACATAAACATCTTTGCCGTCAAAAAGCCTATCGGTAGAAATATCATTCATTTCGCCCCGATGGTTTCCCTCATCATAAGACATCAGCTTCATAATGCGTATATCGTGCACCCCAAGCTTATAGGCAATCAGCTGAGCCGGTATTAATCCGCCGCGGGCAACTGCCACAAGCGTTATGCGTGATACATCCGAACAATCATCGGCAATTTTTAAGGCCACCCGATCGCTCCAATGCTCAATCTCTTCCCAAGATACCTGATACTTTTCCATCAACACGTCTCATCAATTTTCATCGTTTATTTTTTTCTGTAACAAAGACAGTGCATTATCATCCAAGATAATCACGATATACTTACCGTAAATAAACAAGCTTTCTTTATAAGGCCAAGCTCTGGCACCATTTAACAGATAATTTCTGATAGCCGGTTCTTTTAGGGCCTCATCTTTGTCATCGCCTTCCAAAAAGTCTGTCTGATAAAAGAAGTTATAAGCCTCTTTAGCATCACCTGCCGGATAATAAGCACGCCCCAAAAGTTCGCCATTATAAAGCTCATGTGTTTTTTTCTGATAATATTTGGAACGCAGGCTCTGCTCACCCACCTGAAGCAGCTTATACTTCACATCAATATTAAATTCGGGCATTTTTTCAAGCCTTGTAATAATGCGTTCGGCAAGCTTTGTTTCGGCATCCCATCCGAATTTCCACACCTTCTGGGCATAAGAAACCCGAACAAAATTCATAAAGATAAGAACAATAGCCATCAGATAGGTAAGACGACACAAATAGGATCCGCTCAAACGAATAAGAACCACAAACATCAGCGCATAAAAGAACGGCAATCCGAAAAAGCTGATGCGCCCGAAATGAGCAGCCGGCTCAGCAATAAACAAAAGCGCCAACATCGTTGCCATCAACAAAAACGGCAACAACCCCAATCCCCTAATACTGGCCTTAACATTCGGCGCCTTAAAGATAACGGCAAACAAGGCCAAAAGCACCATCAAAAGATAAACCAACCGATAAAACATATCCATAAACGGCATGGGTTGTCCGAATTGCAAAAACATATACTTAACAAAAACAGGCAAGCTCAAAAGCGGTGTATTTAAGCTCAAAGCCTGGCTGTTAACAGCATTAAGCCGTCCCGTTTCTTTTAAGATAAACAAAATAAACACATAAATCATCACTGCGGCCGTCAGATTCACAACCCCCTGCACCACGCGCTTACCTGCATCACTCAAAGAAATATCGGCATACACCACCTTTAAGAACATCTTACCCAAAATAGCAAGAATAATAAAATCAATCACCGGCATATAAGTTCCCATTGCCCAAATAAAGAGCAACACCGAGATAAGGTTATAAAGATAATTTTTAATTTCAAAATCACTGCGGTTATGCGAGAGCAACAAAGCCGTTAAAACCATGGCCGGCAGAAAGCACATTCCAAGCATGGTCTTGGCAAAATAACAAACGCTCAACGTATAAGGCGTTACGGCAAAAAGAAGCCCCATCACCACAATGGGCATCACACGTCTGGGCACATCCCAATAAACAGCCAACAGAACACCCGAAAGGCTCAACCCGGCAAAAGCCCAAAGATTATTAATCACCGGCAAAAGCTTACCGTCAAAAATAAGCTCCTGAAGCCAATAAGCCGAAAAATCTCCGCTTTTCAAACTCTCGTGAGGGTTAACGGCAAAGCGCATTGCCCCCCAGTCTTCATTGCCCCACATAAAGTTGATGGTATAAAACAGAAAGGCCAAATTGATAAACAAAAACAACATCCAAAAGCTTTTTCTGTACACCTTGGGAATAGAGCGATAAAATTCTATGGTTTCCTCGGCCCAATCCAAATCACAGCAAACGTGTTTAATCCTCTTAAAAACACTGGGAATCATCACTGCATACGTTCCGAAAGCAAACACGACACCCCACATAAATGCCGACATCATTTCCACATGAAACCCTGTTTTATCAAGCACGAGCCCAAAAACAAACACAATCAAACCGACAAAAAGTGCTGATAACATTTTCATAAGATAACCGGACACGTTGTATTCCTCCCAAAAATTAAGCTAAGCCGATTATAAAACACCCCGTTTGATAATCAAGCACATTTCACCTGTTATACACTAAGCAAAAAACTACTCTATAATCCCCCACATACCGGGAATGATCTCTCTTTGATAGGGTTTGGTGTTATAAAGCTTAATTTCGCAATCTTGTGAAACCACCTTATACACCCTGCCGCCGTTTTCTATAAACCACTGCTTTGCTTTCTTATTACAGGAAGCGCAATCATTATCTCTGATACACACCGCCGAGGTAAAGAGCGGCGGATACCCTTTAACCAACTGCACCATTCTTAAAGGCGAGGTCAAAACAAGCGCTTTCATATTTTCCGGGCTGCTTTCAAGGGCCGGCATACACCACTCTGCCCCCATTTCTTTTAACACCTCTGCGCCATATCGGTTCATCACATAAATAAAACTGCCCGCCCCGATTTTAACATCATCATAAATAGAAAGCACATCAAACGCATAATAATTTTCCGCCACAAATTGCCTTGCCCCTTTTTCATAAAACCGCTCAATCACCTCTTTAAGCTTTTTCACATTCCGACAAATTTGCGGCAATCTGAACCACGTTTTCTTGAGTTTATCTTTATCAAAATCTTCAGGTGATGAATCAAGGTTAAGGTCTATCGTATTGATTTTTAAATAATTATGATTTTCATTCTCACGCCAAGCCTCAACTTTGGGCAACACAAATTCTTCACCTTTTTCTTCACAAGAAACAGCATCAACCAACTGCCGTCTCAACTCATTTAAAACCGATATCGGCACAAAACGTTGCCCCGAATTATCCACCTCAATCTCATCAAAACAAACAGCACTGTCTTTTGTTTTTGCAAAAGCTTTATAAACGGCTTCTTTTGTTTTATCGGCATCTTTAGCCACATCAAATGCTCCCTTAAGAGAAACGGCCTGTTGCCCGCTCATCGCCCAAATTTCATCTTTGCTTATTTCCACCTTCACCATCAAATGCTGATAATGCCGATACGCTTTAGGCTTAGGTTTATCATAGTCATATCTTCCCTTCACCGCTGTAGATGAAGAAAGATAAATCGGGGCACCAAGCTCAATCCGAATATGTTTTTCGGGCAGCTCAACCTGAATTTCCGTACCTTTTTTGGCCTCAAACACACTTTTGCCCTTAACCGTCAGATTTTTAACCGAAAATCCGAAAGGCTTTTCCTCACCTTTCACATCAATCTGCAACCCGTCAAACCTTGCCACATCGCGCGAGCTCACAAACGACAAATACTTTTGGTTAACCTTTTCCACTTGGCCTATTAAAAGACCTCTATGCCCCACAAACTCTCTGTCGGTTACATTTTTATCTTTGCCGTTCACATGAAACCGGCACCACGGGCGCGAGAAAATTTGCTTAATATCTTCCGCTTCAGAAAGTATTTTCTTCTTACCGTCTAAAATATGCCGATAATAGTTGGTAACAGCTGCCACATACAAAGGTGATTTTTTCCGCCCTTCAATTTTAAGAGAAACCGCCGGAATTTTTAAGATTTCTTCTTCCAGTGCCAAATCTTTCATAGAAAAAATATGCTCACCATGTTGGCAAAGATGAGAGCCTTTCTCATCATGATAAGCCGCCCTGCACGGATAAACGCATCTTCCACGATTAGCGCTTTTACCATATTCAAGGGCCGAAAACAAACATTGTCCGCTATAAGAATAACACAACGCGCCGTGCACAAAAACTTCCAAATCAAGTTGAGGTAAACCTTCGGCTATTTTTTTAATTTCATCTAAAGTGAGTTCGCGTGCCAAAACCACACGCTTAAACCCCAATTTTTGCAAAAATCTGGCCCCTTCCAAATTATGCACGGCCATTTGCGTACTGGCGTGCAATTCAACGTTAGGCAAGAATTTTTTAGCCAGATAAAACACGCCCAAATCCTGAATAATCAACCCGTCAATTTGAGCTTTTTTAAGTGCCTCAAAAATCTCGGGCAATTCTTTAATTTCTTCCTCGCTTAAAATGGTATTCAGCGCCACAAAAACTTTGCGTTTAAGAGTATGCGCATAAGCCGAAAATTCATCTAATTCTTCAAAAGTAAAGTTTTCGGCTCCGGCTCTGGCTGAAAATTTATTTAACCCCAAATAAACGGCATCTGCCCCATAATAGAGGGCAGCATATCCTGCTTCAATGTTTCCGGCCGGTGCCAATAACTCGTGTTTCATTTTTATCTCGGTTACATAACAAAACTTAAAGCAACATATAATCTATCCCTCATTTTGTCAATCAAAAACCATGCCCCTGCCTTGCCTGATTAAAAAAGGTCTTCAACAACACCAAACCTTGAAAAGAAAAAGCGCACCATTATATATCAAACAAGGAGAAAAAAATGGAAACCTATTTATTCATCGCGCTGTTTTTCATATACCTCATCACCGCGGCTTTTTTGCCCCATAACACGCAGCGCCGCATCTGGACTTTAAGTTACATCATATCCTTTATCATCACGCTCATTGCCATTACCTATGTTAAAATTTACGCTAATGACACCCTCATGCGCGCAGGCGAGCTCAACTGGTATTATGTGCTTTATGTTTTCGGCTCCATCAGTTTTATCTTAGGATTAATAAACCTTTGGATGTATAGAGAAGGGATCATTAAGATATTTGCCACACATCAGCCCGATAAAGACGAAGAATAATAAATGTTGACAAGCGACCATTTTTAGGTTATATTTTCACCTATCAAAATAAACATTATGTCTAATTTTAAATTTTATTGTTATGGAAAAAAAACAGATTTGGGCAACAGTGCTGGGAATTAACATCTCTGAAGACTGTGCCGCTTTAAAGATTAGGGTAAATCGGGTATATGCCGGAGGCAAATATTATCCGCAAAATTACCCGTTTGAGAAGGCCTCAGGCGAGACACGGTTCATTCTCAATTACCACAAAGAACAGCCAGGTCTAAGGAAAATTGATCTCATAAAGATCTTCCCGGGCGATGACATTGTTATTCATCTTTCGGGAGCCAGTGTAGATGGCTTGGAGATCAAAGAGAAGACGATATCCCTGCAAAAGGTTATCTCTATCAACATCGCCAAGCACAACAAGTAAAAACAAAAATCCGCTTGAAGCCAGTCTTCAAAGCGGATTTTTTTTAAGGCAGATAAAATTAAAATCTGTTATGAGATTGATAATGATCAAAAACCAATTTCATATGTGATTTTTTTCTCATAGACATTCTTACTCTAAACCGATGAAGTTTTTCCATCATAGAAGCACGAACATGAGATTTTTTCAAATCATCTTCACTTCCCACAAAACTCTTAAAAAATCGTCTTGCCAAGCGCATATTTTTTTTAATTTCGGACAGCTCTGCCACACGATATTTCTTATACTTTTCTTCCAAAACCGAATTTTCGTCCGAGCAATGATACCAATCGGCAAACAGTTTTTCCTTACCTTTGGGTAAAGGGGCAAAAAGCGTGGTATCAAGAAAAGCACCGCTTAACAAATTACTCAAATGATCTTTATCTGAAGCATTGATATAAACGCCACCCACACAAAACTCACCCTTTATCTGACTGCCGTCATACACCTTCACAGAGGTAACCGAATCATCATGGGAACCCACCGTGCATTGAGACGATACAACCATTTTCATACTTCTGCCGTCTCTGGTATCCATCACATAATAAGTCATGGAATTACGTTCTTTTTTAATCTTGCCGGCACCCTGAAAAAAGCGTTCTGCATCACCTTTCATAGACGCAACCAAATAATTACCTTTGCGTTTTATCTCATCAAAAGTTGCTTTTTCCTGATAAACTTCAAAATATCTTTGTTCTATTTCTTCTTGAGCTAACATACGTCCCTCCGCCTTTAATCATAACAAATTAAAGAATTAATAAAGGCAGTATAGCATAAAATTATTTTCCAGGCAAGCACAAATTAAAATTCCATAACGCCGAGCTTTAGAAAATTCAGAAAGTCATTTTCAAAATCCTGATGTGTGCTGTCGGGCAACACAAAACGATGAAAATGATTATTATCAACAATCAGCTCATAAGATTTCTTACGCTCATCATTAAGGTAAGTATCTTCGGCACTCTCCAGCCAATAAATCGGCGTTTTAGTCTTTTTTTGATAAATAAGATTATATGGCAAATCCCCGTTAATGGAAATCACCCCTTTAAGCTCTTCTTCTAAACCGATATGAACGGCAAGCCCGCCGCCTTGGGAATGTCCGGCCAAGATAATATCCGAGGTATTTTTCTCTATTTTTTTAAGTTGCTTTTTAATATAGCTAAGAGAAGCATTATAATCTTTAATCACCGCATCACGCCGACCGTTATTATCAAACTTATTAAACCACTTATACCCATTTGGTTTTATTTCAGAGATAAGCGGCGCATTAAAGCTAAAAAATCCTGCCCCGAACATTCTGGCCGCCTCACGAAAAAGCCACGCATAAGCCTCTTTATTATCTCCCGAACCGTGCAAAAAAACCAACTTCGTCATAAACAGCCCTCATCATTCTACATCAAAATCAAAATATGTATCGGCGTACGGCTCGTTTTCAAGCGTAAAATGCCACCATTCCGAATCAAGCCCCCTAAATCCGGCATTGGTCATGGCATCATGCAAAATTTTCCGATTGGCCTTTTGCTCTTCTGTAATCCCCTCATAATCAGGGTGCGATATTTCGCTAAATAAATCAAATGTGCCGCCCATATCCACAAACGAGCCGTCTTTTTTAATCAGTGTCAAATCAACGGTACTGCCGCGCGTATGACCGGATTTGGCCATAATATACTGCCCTTCCAACAGTTGAGATTTCTCTAACTCGGGATAAAAACTTTTATCACCTTGATCATTTTCATCATTAATCCATCTCACAAAATCATCAACGGCCTTCTGCGGTCTGTACGAATCCCATATCAGCAAACGATATCCTTGTTCACGCAAATCATCTGCCGCCGCCTTAAGGGCAGAAAGAGCTTCTTTGGTCAAATACGCTCTAGGGGCTTTATAGCCGTCAATTTTATGAGCCGTAAAATTATTGGGCGAATAATAGCGAATATCGTATGCCGCATCATCAATAGCCGTGCCGATTTCTAAAAAATCTTCCTTATCATAAGAAATATTCTCTGCCATTACCGGCATAGCACCGAATAAAAACACCATCAATATAACTAAAATTTTTTTCATACTTCCCTCCACCAATTATAAACTTAACAAAATTTCCGCTAACCGGCTTCTTGATTTATGATAATTTATCTTATCTTCATCCGTGCGCCCGATAAGGTGCTTGCCGGTAGATGAATTATCTGAAACAACTAAAAGTGCCGCCGCCTTTTTGCCGATATAGGTTATCGCCTCAAAAAAGGTTGCCGTCTCCATTTCTATTAACTTGGCACCCATCTCCTTAAACTCATCCGCATGGATATATTCGGCCACAATACTATCCACCGAAACCACAAGCTCATCAAGCGTTTTTAAGCCTTTTTTATCACAAATATCTCTTATCTCTGCGCTGAACTGAGGGGTGGCATAAGCTTTATCAAACAGCTTTTTTTCATTAAAATTTTCACACAAATAAAGGGTTGCTCCGTTTCCGGAAACAGCACAAGTCGGCACAATCACATCCCCCACATTAATTTCGGGAACCAACGCACCCACCGAGCCCACAAAAACAAACTGCTCACATTTAAGCTTATAACACAACAAACAAAAATCAATAATATTCGGTCCCCCTATCTGCAGTTTGATATACAAATATTTTTTATGACCGGACTGTATCTTAAATGAAACAGAATAAGCATCTTCATACACTTTTTCTGCCCCAACTTCGGCAACATCAAAAACCTTATCAATCGTCCAGCACGGTGCCACAAAAACGCAATCAAACTTTTCATCGCTTGAAATGCCGTAAGTTTCAAAAAGCATATCCTCTGCCGAACAATTTTTTATAAAACACTCCATCAATTTATTCATTACATCCACCCGATAGCAAATTTCACTTACAAAATACCATAAAGAACTCTATTCAAAAAAGCAATAACTTTAAAACAAAAAAAGAGTGAACTTTATCACCCCCTTAAGACCAACCCACCCTCATCATTTCCATGATAAAAAAATATTTCCATCTAAAAAAAACATAATTCATTTTCAAATAGTTAATCAAAAATAAAATTTTATCTACCAAAACTCCAAACTATTGACATATGACATAGACAGATATAAAAATATCTATAGTGGTAAACTGTTACCACAAAAGCCCTCAATCTGTGAGGGCTTTTTTAAAATCCGCAAGATTTAAGTTTTGCGGATTTTTTTGTGCCTCAACTATCATTGGCCATTCACGGATAGCGTCATGTTGAACTTGTTTCAACATCACTATCCTTTTTGTTTTAAATGAATTTCATAAGGAGAAATATTATGCCTAGATACGGCGATAAAACACAAAAAGAACTTGAAAATTATTTGATTGGCTATAGTATGCCAATAGGTAAAACGCAAACAGGACTTGCGGCACCTTACCATGACCTTAATCGTAATTTTGAAACAATGAAACGAATGAATCTTAAAGAGAGTGATCCTTTCTTTCATTGCAAAGCAAATTACGAAGCAGCATCCAGAGGGACATATAGCGGTTTAGCCGCATATGCATTAGATGTAGTTAAAGAAGCCAAAGATATTGGTTACAGTGGATATCCTGTATCTGATAGCTTAAGAGATTTCAGAGCTAATATCAGAGGACAACAAGGTGCCAGAGCAGGAAAAACCTTGCGTGAAACCTGTCCGACACATCACACCAAATATAAATAATCAAGGAGGCAATCTTGGGCAAGCAAATAATTATCAATTGGCAGAAGATAAGAAAAATATTCATTAAGCTGTTTATTCTGTTTATCCTGTTTGCTTTAATGTTAGTTGATTGGATGGTTGTTCAATCAGCTCCCCACCAGATTCTTACCATCTATGGCTTTGTAATGTTTGTTTGCCTTGCCTCTTTTGGATTAACGATATTCCCAAAAATAAAGAAAATATGTTATATCGTATTTTCTATAAGCCTGATAATTTATGTATACATGTACAATTTTATTGATGACATAAAAGAGCAACACCTCATAGATGGTTGTATGGATTTAGGAAACGTCTGGGATTATAACGAACATCGTTGCCGAACAGACTGTTGGCGCTGGACTTTTGAAAAAGGCTGTGAAAAAGAATAAAAAAAAGAGTGAACTTTATCACTCCCTTTAAGGCGTGTTTACCTCCCTGTTGCAAGCGCTACAAATAATGGATGCAGAGCCTCTCTGTTGCAGGTGGCGCGGCCACTGGTGGGTGTAACAAGACTTGAACTTGTGACCTCTGCGATGTGAACGCAGCGCTCTAACCAACTGAGCTATACACCCGAAAACCACCCTTTAATAACACATCTATTTTAAATAGCAACAAAAAAAACAGATAACATTATCCTTCAAAAGTTTTGGCCACTTCACTCATCCAATCACTGATTTTAATATGCTGCGGACAATGTTTCTCGCAATTATGACAATGCACACATTGTGAAGCTTTCCCCGATGTCTTCACCAAATTTTTGTAATACAGGCTTTCAATGGTAAACGGTTTATTGCCCGTTTCCTGCTTTTTGGCATTATAAAGCGCAAACACATTAGGAATTTCTATCTTCATCGGACAATGCTCCACACAATACCGGCAAGCCGTACAAGGAATAGCAATAGAAGCGTGAAGCTCTTTAACAGCCTCTTCAATCACCTTTTTCTCATCTGTGGTTAAGGGCTTAAAATTCTGCATATAGCTTGTATTATCTTCCAGTTGTTCCATAGTTGTCATACCGCTTAAAACAGTGCGCACCCCGGGAAGACTTGCCGCATAGCGAATAGCCCATGAGGCAACCGACATAGAGGGTTCACTTTCTTTAAATATTTTTTCAACCGAAGCGGGAACCTCTGCCAAACTGCCGCCCTTCACCGGTTCCATCACCACGACCGGCAGATTATATTTAAGGGCCACCTCATAACACTTTCTGGATTGAATAGACGGATTATCCCAGTCAATGTAGTTAATTTGAAGTTGCACAAACTCCACTTCCGGATGTTCTTTAAGCACTTCATCAAGCAACTCCGCCGTATCATGAAAAGAAAAACCGATATGCTTAATCTTGCCCTCTTTTTTCTTTTGGGCTACAAACTTAAACGGATCATATTTTTTAACATTCCCCATCGTATCGGCATTCACATTATGCACCAGATAATAGTCAAAATACTCAACTCCCGTTTTACGAAGCTGTTCATTAAAAATGTTCTCCATATCTTGAGCGCTTTTAACCATACCGATAGGCAATTTACTGGCAACCGTATAAGTGTCTCTCTTCTTTCTTTCCACAACCGATTTTCTGATGGCCACTTCGCTCTCATGCCCCATGTACATCCAAGCCGTATCAAAGTAGGTAAAGCCCCTTTCCATAAATTTATCCACCATCTTATTTAAGGTTTCATAGTCAATGGAAGTTTGGTCTTTCGGATCTTTCAAAGGAAGCCGCATAAAACCGAACCCGAGTTTTTGATTAGGATTAATTTTGGCTTTCAGTTCATCAGAAACACCAATCGTCTCGGCAATAGTAAGCTTTGGCAAAGCTGAAAGAGCAAAAGCGGCCAATGTACTCATCAAAAATTCGCGTCTATTCATAGTTCTCTCTCCTTAAAAAAAATCAATTTATATTTTATTTAACGCATAAGATGCGCCGCAAGTCAATTATCTTTTCGTTTTCTTCCCAAAAACAACCCGATTTCAAACAAACCGTAAGTCGGTAAAGTGAGCATCAGCTGGCTCACTATATCGGGCGGCGTTAACAAAGCAGACATCACCAAAATCCCCACCAGAACAAACGCCCGCTTAGATTTCATCGTTTCATAGTCCACCACATCAAAACGAATTAAGGCAAAGCTGACAAGCGGAAATTGGAACATAATTCCAAAAACAACCGAAAGCCAGAGCGCCAAGGTAATCATCTGAGAAATACCAAACATCGCTTGAATGTGTTCGCTTGCAAAACTTAACCCGAAACGAACCACCAAAGGCAAAATAAAGAACAGGCAAAACAAAACGCCTGCAATAAACAACAGGCTTGAAGACAACACAATAGATTGCACAAAACGGCGCTCATTTTCATAAAGCCCCGGAACAATAAAGCCCCACATCTGTTTGGCCATATACGGAAAACAAACCACAATATCCAGCACCAACGCCATCTTCACTTCAAGCATAAAAACTTCCATCGGTGAAAAGAAATTAAGACGGATATCATTATTCTGCATCATCACCTTAATCAGCATATCCATCAAATACGGTGTGATAAAAAATATCGGAACAATTCCCACGGCCAAGGCCAAAAGACACCTGATCAGCACCGCGCGCAGAGCTTCCAAATGTGCAACAAATGTCTCCTCTTTAGGTGAGCTCATTATTTCTTAACAGCGGTCTTTTTAGAGGTTGTCTTTTTAACGGCGATTCTTTTAGAGGTCGTTTTCTTTGCAGTTGCTTTCTTAACGGTCGTTTTTTTAACAGCAGCCTTTTGAGCAACAGCCTTCTTCACCGGAGCTTTCTTAGAAGTAGCTTTCTTGACGGTCGCCTTCTTTGCAGTTGCTTTCTTGACGGTCGTTTTCTTAGCTGCTTTTTTTTCAGAAGATTTCGGTGATTCTGAAGCAAACGCACTCACTTCATTTTCAATCGCATTTTTGGCTTTTTTATATTCAGCCTCAGCCTTACCGATACCTCTGGCCAATTCCGGTATTTTCTTACCGCCGAACAGCACCAAAACCACAATTAAAATCAAAATTATTTCGGTCATACCCAAACTCATTTTCATCTCCTATAATAAATTTTGTTCATCAACCGGAAAAACGTCAATCGCTTTAACCGGACACACGCTTGCACACTTATGGCAACCGATACATTTATCCGCTAAAATCACCGGAAATTCTCCAAATTCCTTCACAATAATTTCACGCGGACATTCACCCACACACAAACCGCATTGAATACACGTATTTTCATCAACGTGAGCCACCCCGATTTGCATCTGTTGTTTTTCTTTCAAATTAAGCCTTTTTAAGGCGCCCGTCGGACAAACCGCCGAACACTGATGGCAATTAAAATCACAATATTTCTGCCCGTATTGAATATGCACAAACGGCGTCTCTAAAGTCGCTTTTTGAATAATCTTCATCGGACAATTTTCAACACACAAATTGCAGTTAAAACAGCGATTGGCAAAGTCCTCAACACGCCCTGCCCCCGCCGGCAAAATAACTTTTTTAACCTTTGCGCCAATAAGCCGACAAAGCTTTATACCGCTCAAAATACCGGCAGAAAACGTTGCCAAGACCAAAGACGATTTTAAAAATTGCCGCCGTGTCGCATTAAACCGAACTTGATGAACCTTAGGTAATCCGTAATATAAAGCCCCATGAGGGCAATCACTAAGGCACTTAAAACACTTGATACATGTTTCATTATCAATCGTCTTATTCTTAAAATCAATAGAGCCCATAGGACAGCTCTTAGCACATAAACCACACATCTTACATAGATTGGTATCTATATGCATCTTAAAGAGCGAAAAACGCGAGATAACCCCCAAAACAGCGCCGACAGGACAAATATTTAAGCAAAAAAAACGTTTCTTAAAAAACACCAAAACCGTCAAACAAAGAAGAAATCCTAAACCAAATGCGCTCATACTCAAAGCACGAGAAAAAACAGAATACGGATCAATAAAGCGCACCAAAAAAACCGTACCGCCACACAAAGTTCCAAACAAAATCGCTGCCAAAAAATAGGAAAAAACATAATGTTTTTGAGCAATATTTTTTCTCTTTTTATAAAAAGGAGCAAACAAAAACATCAAAATTTCCTGATAAATTCCGAGCGGACAAAGAACCGAGCAATAAACTCTTCCGAACAACAAGGTGATAAGCACCAAAAAAATAAAAATTATAAGCCCAAAACCAAACCCCGAAATCATCCCGTTTTCAAGAGCGGCCGTAAACTGAAAATCAAATATCTTCACCTTATAAAACACACCTGAAAACGCCAAAACCGACAGCACAGCCACAATAAGTGCCGCCAAAAATCTGCCATATTTCAGAATGTTATTTTTCATTGCGTCCTTCCTTTTAACTTCCGTATTATATCTGTTAAAGACAACGCGTTGTCAATCAAAAATGCAAAAATTTAACATTTTTCTTGACTTTAAGCCCTATTTATCTGCTAAAATAAGTTAAAAACACACCCTCGTTTAAGGAGAAAGAGATGAGAGCCACAGCAAAAGAACCTTTAGGAAGTTCGGTCAACATTCCCGTAGAAAAGCGCGCCGGAAAGACCTCCGTTGTTTACTTCACACGTGATTTAAGCCCCAAAGGTCTTGAAAAAATATATCAAAAAGTCAATCACAATATCAAAGGAAAAATTGCCGTCAAGCTCCACACCGGTGAGAAAAACGGTCCAAATATCATACCGAGTTCTTGGGTAAAAGAGTTGATAAAAAATAATATCCCGACCGCCACCATTGTAGAAACCAACACCTATTATGAGGGTGACAGATATACCACAGCAGAGCATCGCGAAACATTAAAAGTAAACGGATGGACATTTGCCCCCGTAGACATCATGGATGAAGAAGGAACAAAAATGTGGCCCGTAAAAGGCGGCAAACATTTCAAAGAAATGTCTGTCGGTTCGCATGCCGACAAATATGATTCACTTTTGGTGCTCACCCACTTCAAAGGTCATATTATGGGTGGATTCGGCGGCTCAAATAAAAACATCGGTATCGGTATGGCAGATGGTCGTATCGGTAAAGCGATGATACACACCTATGAGGGTAAAGATCAATGGAGCATTTCCATGGATGAATTTATGGAGCGGATGACGGAATCAAGTAAAGCTGTGTTAGACCATTTTGGTCAGAACATCACTTTCATAAACGTTCTGCGCAACATGTCGGTCAGTTGTGATTGTGAGGGTTTGGCGGCCGAGCCTGTGGTAACACCCGATATCGGCATTTTGGCAAGTGATGATATTTTAGCCGTAGATCAAGCCTCGGTTGATATGGTTTACGATTTAGGGGCCAAAAGTCATGATTTGCGTGAACGCATAGAAACGCGCCACGGTCTCCGCCAACTCTCATACATGAAAGAGCTCGGCATGGGCAATGACAAATACACTTTAGTAGATTTGGATGTCTGAATTTCATCCCCCTTGTTTTTAAAAAAATTCGGGATTATATCCTAAATTTGCAATCCAACAAAGAGGTGAAAAATGATTTTATTTATTAACGCATGTGTCAGACCGCAATCCCGAACCAAAAAATTAGCTGAACACTTTTTGGAAAAGTTGCACCAAGATATCAAAGAAGTTAATCTTGAAAAAGAAAACCCGATGCCGCTCAATAGAGAAGCTTTAGAGCGCCGTACAAAACTTTCGTCAGAGGGGCTTTTTGATGATCCGATGTTTCATTTTGCCAAAGACTTTGCAAAAGCCGACAAGATTGTTATCGCAGCTCCATTTTGGGATTTATCTTTTCCGGCTTTACTCAAATGTTACATTGAGCAAATCAACATCATAGGTCTCACTTTTGCCTATGGTCATGACGGCAAGCCCTATGGTTTGTGCCAAGCAGACGAATTAATTTACATAACAACCTCAGGCGGCACCATATCAGATGATTCTGCGGGTTTTGGCTAC
>Ga0310786_10006012_pt1 | contig 16293 bp, 10 predicted proteins | sample AusTroGonzalo_MG_FD_203881 | JGI IMG/M metagenome (GOLD analysis project Ga0310786, IMG submission 203881) | Bovine rumen microbial communities from tropical cattle in Woodstock, Queensland, Australia - Gonzalo_03 (v2) (version 2) | ecosystem: Host-associated > Mammals > Digestive system >... | reverse complement strand
GTCAATTGCCATCCCTACCAGTGTAGAGAGCATCGGCACGAGCGCCTTCGCAGGTTGCACCGGTTTGACGTCCGTCACCATCGGCAGTGGCGTGACGAGCATCGGCCATTATGCCTTCGAAGAATGCACTAACCTGACATCCGTCACTATCCCTGCCAGCGTGACGATCATCGGCCAGAAGGCCTTCTTCGATTGCAGTAGTCAGGCATCGGTCACAGTCTATGCCTCTACCCCTCCCACTTTAAGCAATTATGTATTTAAGACCGATGGTCCCCAGATTTACGTGTTCAGCGACTATGAGAATGCATATAAGTCCGCTTGGAGCAACTACGCGAGCAAAATCACGGCAATGACCAATCTAAATGGCAAATGCGGTGACACGAATGAAAACGAAGGTGCTGACGTGAGATGGGTATTGACCGGTAACACCCTCACCATCATGAAAGTTGGTAGCACGGGTGCGATGGCGGATTATGCATCTGCTGATGACCAGCCATGGAAAGATTATCGTTCTTCTATTACCGCCGTCGTCATTGAGAATGGCGTGACGAGCATCGGCAATAATGCCTTCAATGGTTGCAGTAATCTGACAATTGTATATATGCAGAGCAGTACTCCCCAGATAACGACATGGGGAACTGATGCGTTTACAAATTGTGACGCAAACCTTGTTATCGCCGTACCAGCAGCTGCGTATAATTCTTATAATACTGCTTTAGTTGGAAACAGTTACCAATTAAAGCTGAGGAAAAACATAGCTACTTGCTCGGCTATCGTGCCGAATCCTATATATAACAACGCTTATCATGGTTATTTCTACGATGGTTCATGGAACGACAATCACGGGGGCATTGAAGTATATGACGGCGCCACCCTGCTGACCTACGGCACGGACTATCGCTTTAGCATGTTGGAGAGCCTTGATGGCGGTAGCTGTGAGAATCTGGGCGAGCACTGCCGCGTCATCCTTTCGGGTGAAGGCGCCTACGCTGGTACATTGACTGCCGATGTGGTGATTGAGCCCAATACGGTAACCGACGCTTCGTGGGGCACCCTCACATGGAACCTCGATGGCGATGGCAAGTTCACCATCACCGGTACAGGTGCCATGAACGCTGCTACCGATTATACCAAGTATCCGTGGTATGCCTATGGCTCCAACATCACAAGTATCACCATCGGCGCTAACATCACCTCCGTTGCTGCTGGTGCCTTTGGCGGCGACAATAATACAAACACCTATGCCGGTGTGACAACGGTATCGCTGCCTATGACGCTAGAAACCATTGGCGATGGTGCCTTTGCTTACTGCACCGGCGCTACCATCACCATTCCGACGAGTGTAACGACCTTGGGCGATAATCCATTCAACCAAGTGGGTTGCGTGGTGTTAAGTACACCGCTCATTGATGGGAATGACAACAGCGACATTATCACCAAGATAAAACAGGCTAAGACCGTCACCTTCACTTATAAGCGCACATTCTCACAGGGCGTGGCATCAACCGTTTGCTTGCCGTTCGCTCATACACCAAATGGAGAAGGCACGTACTACACCTTTACGGCAATCGACAAGGATGCAAGTCCTTGGACAGTGACGATGACATCGACAGCCGCTTCGCTTGAAGCCAACAAGCCGTATATGTTCATGCCTGCCAGCACAGGTGAGGTAACATTCAGCGGCACTGCAGTTTTCGATCTTAATCTTTCGAGCAACACGGTGGAAGATCCAGTAATAACAGAAGGAAGGTGGAACCTCATCGGAACCTACGAGTCACGCATTTGGGACGGCTTGAACAACACGGACGAGATAGGCTCGGTATATGGTTTCGCAGCACAGCATTATGACGGTAGCGGCTATACCGTCGAACCAGGCAACTTCGTGAAGGCTGCATCTGGTGCGAGCATCGCTCCGTTCCGTGCTTACCTGAAGTACACAACAGTCGGTCAGCAGAATGCTTCAAGAAGAGGTGCTGCCGACAATGAGGCGCTGCCTTCAAGATTGTCGGTTCGCTTAGTGGATGCTGACGGCATATTAACTGCTATAGGAACCATCGACACCAAGACGGGCGAAGTCCGCTTTGACAGTGAAGCATGGTACACCCTGGATGGTCGCCGTCTAAACAGCGCACCAAGTACTAGCGGCATCTATATCAAGAATGGTAAAAAGGTTATTGTAAAAGACTCGCGAAGCGCTTTTACAAAGTGCAACGACTAAAAGAAGGAGGATTTGATTATGAATATGAATAAGAAAATATATAAGAAACCGGAGATGCAGGTATATGACATCCAGATGACAAAAATTCTTTGTGGAAGTAACGATGGTAGTCCCTATGATTACCCACGTCCATTTAACTAAGCATCTGATGGTATAACAGCTATGACAAAGAAGAATAAACTGAACCGCATAATGTGTGAAATGCGAATAAATAATACTACGAACAATAAAATGAAAACAAAAAAATATGCCATGCAAAGTTGTGAGCAACTGCGAATGGGGAAAATATGGCAGCGAATGAGTCTTGCGCTGATGTTAGTAATTCTCACCACCGTGACGGCGTGGGCAGACGTGTCAGATACGGGCACCGAGGACGACCCTTACGTGGTCACCACTTGGGGCGACCTGAAAACGAAAATGGCGGCAGGCGGATATATCCGGCTGGATGCCAATGTGAGTGACCCCGACAAGACGAGCAGCAGTTACCTGAACGTCCCACAGGGCATAACTGTGACGATTGACCTGAACGGCCACACCATCGACCGAGCACTGACGGCGGCGACGAGCGACGGCTACGTCATCAACGTGGTTGGCACGCTGACCATCAATGACAGCCAGGGTGGCGGCACCATCACGGGCGGCAACGCGGCCGACGACGGCAAGGCTAAAGGGGGAGCGCTCTATGTAGGAAACAACGCCACTTTTACTATGAACGGCGGCACTATCTCCGGCAACACGGCCGACAACGGCGGCGGCGTGTATGTGGAAGAAGGTGGCACGTTCACAATGAACGGCGGCACCATCTCCAGCAACGCCGCTCTCTGGGCCGGTGGCGTGGACGTGCGCGGCACGTTCACGATGTCTGGCGGCGAAATCTCCTCGAACACGGCCAGTAGAGTGGGCGGCGGCGTGAGCGTGGCCTTGAGCGGTGCGTTCACGATGTCCGACGGCAAAATCTCAAACAACACGGCGACCAATTACGGCGGCGGCGTGTTTGTGGAATATAGCAATTCGTTCACGTTTTCGGGCAGCGCCTTCGTTTCCGGCAACAAACGCTCCAACGGCTCGGCGGACAACGTCTATATCTACTGGACCACGATCACCGTGAGCAACCTGACGGCGGATGCATCCATTGGCGTGACGACCGCTACCGAGCCGACCGCATCCGACTACGTCACGTTCGCCACCGAAGTGTCGGCGGCCGACGCGGCGCATTTCTTCGGCGACGATCCCGCTTTCGCCGTTGAGTTCGTGAACGGCGAACCAAACGGCGAACTGCGCTTGATCAAACGGACGACGGCGTGGGATCTGCTGCAGGCGCAGCTCGACGAAGGCGGTACGGTCACGCTTACGAACGACGTGACGGCGACGGCCCACGACGTGATGCTGACGGTCACGAACACCGTCACGCTCGACCTGAACGGCCACACGCTCGACGCCGACGGGCGGTTCGGCGTCATCGAGATCCGCTCCGGCGGCGACCTCACGCTTAACAACAGCGTCCCCGAATCGGGTGCCATCACCGGCGGCAACGCGGCCGACGGCGGCGGCGTGTATGTGGCCGACGGCGGTGCGTTCACGATGAACGGTGGCACCATCACCGGCAACACGGCCAGTGATGTGGGCGGCGGCGTGTGCGTGGAAGCGTACGGCACGTTCACGATGACGGGCGGCACCATCTCGGGCAATTCCGCCGTGTGGGCCAGCGGCGTGGAAGCGTACGGCACGTTCACGATGACGGGCGGCACCATCACCGGCAACACGGCCTGTGTGGTCGACGGCGGCGGCGTGTATGTGGACGGCACGTTCACCGTCTCCGGCAGTCCCGTCATTTACGGCAACACCGACTCCGAGGGCGCGGCGAGCAACGTCTATCTGCCCAGCGGATGCTCGATCGCAGTGGACGGCCTTTCGGCGAACGCGTCCATCGGCGTGACGACAGAGGTCGCGCCGACCCTGTCCAATCCTGTCACGTTCACTACCGGCGCGGCCGTGGGCGACGAAGCGCGTTTCTTCGGCGACGATCCCGCTTTCGCCGTTGACGCCGCGAACGGCGAGCTTTGCCTTCGGCTGGTGAAAATTACTCTGCCTACGGGCATCACCGCCAGCGGCACGAACGTGTTCAACCAGACCGACGGCACGTATGCTGTGCCTGGTACCAACGTCACGCTGGTAGCACAAGCGGGATATATCGTCAGCGATGTTTCGAGCAGCAATGTTTCCATCACGGAAAACAATGGCGTCTATACGTTCGAGATGCCCGCCAGCGACGTGACGGTCACGGCAACGGTGAGCATCCCGTATATCCTCGCCGACGGCACGACGGCATATTGCGCAGACTTTACTGTCATCGACGAGAACTATGACTTCGGTTCCGGAACCACCGCCACCATCGGCGTCAACAACAACACTGAACAGTGGTTTGTCGTCAAGGGAACCGTCACCGTCGATAAGCCCGTCATAGTCAATGGTAACAGCCGCATCATCCTCTGCGACGGTGCCACGCTCAATATCACTGTCGACGATAGTTATAATGCGGCTTTCAGCGGAGCAAGTAGTAAGAACCTCACCATCTACGGCCAGAGCGCAGGCACCGGCACGCTTAACGTGCAGAACGCCAATGGCGTTGCCATCGCCGCTCGCGTAAGTTCCATCACCATCAATGGCGGCACCATCATCGCCAACTCCGATTGCAACATTGGCTTTGATATATTTGAAGCCACCGCCATCATCAATGGCGGCACCATTACTGCTACGGGAACAGGCTCTGGCATCATTACCAGCGGTTTCTGCCTCGACGAAGGCGGTAGCCTCACTGTCAACGGCGGCGCTGTCAGTGCCACCGGTGGTGACTACGGCATTCACTTCGAAGATGGTAGCCTTACTATCAACGGCGGCACCCTCAGCGCCACCGGCAATACCTACGGCATCAACACCAAGCAGGGTACCCTTGCCATCAACAACGGCGCCGTCAGCGCCACCGGCATTAACAAAGGTCTCTACATCGGCCAGGGCTACCTCATCTTAGGCTGGACGAGCGGCAACGACTGCATTACCTTCACTGCCAACAGTTATGGCATTGACAATTATAACGCCAAAGTGAAGATTGCCGACGGCAAGACACTGTACAACGGCACGGAGACGCTCAGCGGCACGCTTTACGTCTATGACGGCGACTTCCCCATGGACCCCTCCACCGTCTTCTCCAAGTTGCTCGGCAAGACCCTGCAGCCTTACATCGAATGGGAGGGCACAGGCACCGAGGACGACCCTTGGGTTATAGATTATTCCTGCCAACTCGACCTGCTGGCGCGGCGCGTGAATAGCGGCACCAATGGCGAGACCGCCAACACATACGAGGGCAAGTACTTCAAGCTCGGAGCCGACATCACCTTCGACTACGACGCCAGCGAGGGCGACGACTATGCGGAGAACTATGAGGCCATAGGCTACTGCTACGGCACCACCTACCATCCTTTCGGCGGCAACTTCAACGGCGACGGCCACACCATCAGCGGTATCCGACTCCGTAAGGAAGGCACCGATGAAGCCGACAGGTACCAAGGCCTCTTCGGCGTTATAGGCAGCGGCGCCAACATCCACCACGTCCACGTCACCGCCGCCCGCATCAAAGGCTTGAACCACGTGGGCGGCATCGTGGGCTGGAACGCAGGCGGCACTGTCAGCAACTGCACCGTCACCGAATCCGTCATCACTGCCACCAACAACGACTACTACGGCACCATCTGTGGCGTCAGCCAAAGTACTAACCTCAGCCACAACTACTACTACGGCTGCACCGTGAACGGCACCGCTAGCGCCACCAACGTGGGCTGCAACGGAGCTGACGTCACCACGAACGACGGTGCGGTGCATGTCAACGGCACATGCGGCGACACAGGCGTAAACGGTGGTGCTGATGTCACTTGGAGCTATGATACCAATACTAAGGCACTGACCATCAGCGGTACTGGACAGATAATGTATTACGGCTCGGCTTTAGGTAGCGACAGTCAGTATCATAGTACGGCACCCTGGAGCGCTTATGACAGCGAGATTAAGACGGTTGTTGTCAACAATGGCGTGACATACATCGGCAGTTATGCCTTTGCATATTGTTCGGCACTGACCAGTATAAGCCTACCTGCATCTGTCGTTGCACTGGGCGACTATGTTTGCTACGGCAGCAGCAATGGTAGCACCAACCTCCGCATCGATATTCCTTCAGTAGTGGCTGTGACGATTGGCGCTGGTGGCTTCGACGCTACACCTGCCAACCTGAAGATTGCCGTTCCTGCAGAACTATTGGATGACTATCAGGTGGCTACAAACTGGAGCGGATACGCAGCAAAGATGGTGGGTGTGCTCAGCGAGACAACAGGCTTTGGTACGACCTTTGCTACAGGCAAGTACGAATACAAGCGCACCTTCAACTGCGGTGTGGCAGCAACCATCTGCCTGCCGTTCGAGTTAAGCAGCACGCAAATATCCCCCTACGGAAAAGTCTATACGTTTGATGGCGTCGATAAGACGACCGAGCCTAAGTGGACGGTGGTGATGAGGGAGGAAGATCCTAGCAACCGAGTAACTGGCAACCTCTCGGCTAATACACCTTACTTGTTCTTGCCATACATCCTTAACGGCAAGAGCAAGGGCGACGCGATGCCACTTATTTTCACAGGAGCAGTGACAACAGCTGCGAATGCCGGATACGCATCGTGGAGTGAAGGAACGGCCGGTGCTTATTGGACATTCCAGGGCGTGTACTATAATGTGGCCTGGAATGATGGAGATGCTAATCTTGGCAAGGTGTATGGCTTTGCAGCACTAAGCTATGATGGCGGTTCATACAACGTCAGCCCTGGAGACTTCGTGAAGGCGGCAGCCGGTGCAAGCATCGCTCCGTTCCGTGCTTTTCTGCAGTTCACTCCCAGTAGTTCTGCTCAAAGAAGAGGTGCTGCCGACAATGAGGCGCTGCCTTCAAGTATGTCGGTTCGCCTTGTGGATTCTGATGGCATTGTCACAGCCGTCGGAACGATTGACACCAGGACGGGCGAAGTCAGCTTTGACAGCGAAGCATGGTACACCCTGGATGGTCGCCGTCTCAATAGCGCACCAAGCACTAGCGGCATCTATATCAAGAATGGTAAAAAGATATTGGTGAAATAAGGAGGATTTGATTATGAATATGGAAAAGAAAAATGCGATTAAGAGAGAGCAGAGCCAAGCTTGCTTGAGCTATGCCGAGCGTGAGCATTTTGGAGCAACGCTCAAAATATATAAGACACCGGAGATGCAGGTATATGACATTCAGATGACAAAGATTCTTTGTGCAAGTGGTGATCCCACTAATCCATACCCTGGTCCATTTGGCTACATGCCTGGTCAGCATGAGGATGACAAGCATCTGATGGCGTAACAAAAATGATTAAAACTGTTGGAAGGACTTGCAGCAATGCAGGTCCTTCTTTCTTCCCCAAGAAAGGCTTTCCTGAATGTTCTAGAGGGTTAGGACGGAGTCGCAGAGGGTGGTGACGGCGGTGCGGTGAGTGATGAAGATCATTGTCTTGCCGGGGTAGGCCTGGAAGAGGCGGCGGTAAAGTTCTGTTTCTGTCTCGGGATCGAGTGAGGAGCTGATTTCATCAAGGAGCAGTATGGAGCCCGGGCGCAGTAAGCCGCGGGCTATGGCAATACGCTGGGCCTGGCCTTCGCTCAGTCCGCTGCCGCGCTCGCCAAGCAAAGTATCAAGACCGTCGGGGAGTTCCTGTACAAAATCGGCGCAGGCGGTGTGCAGGGCCTCTATAAGCTGTTCATCGGACGCATCAGGGTCCGCTATTTGCAGGTTGAAGCGGATGGTGCCGCTCATGAGTGTGTTGCCCTGAGGTACGAATACAAAGTCGGGGCGGGTCTCTGCGCCTGCGGGTATGGAATTGTCGGTGCCGTAAAGGGTAATTGTACCGCTGTTGGGGCTTATGAATCCCAGCATAAGACGGAACAGGGTGGTCTTGCCTATGCCGGTCTCTCCCATAAGGGCGGTCTTGGTGCCGGGCTGGAAATCATGACTGAAGTCAGTTAGTATCTGGCGGTCACCGCCTGCGTACCGGAAGTTCACGTTTTCAAAACTTATTCCGCGCAGGGTGGGGTGCAGGGTGCCGTTATCGGCCACGGCATTGCTCTCAAGCTCGGCCAGACGGTCTATGCTGGCGGTTGAGTGTATTACCTGCGGAACCAGGTTGAGCAGCTGCATTACGGGGTGCTGGATCTGGCCTACCAACTGTAGGAATGATGTCATGATACCAAAGGTTATTGCGCCGTTGCGCAGTTGCAGGCCTCCCCACACGAATGCCAGCATATATCCCAGTCCGAATGCACAACCCAGAATGATGCGTATCATTATGGTAAAGCGGGTGCGGCGCATTATGTTGCCTTTTAGTTTCTGTTGGGCGGTATCCAGGCGGTCTGTCATCCACTCCTGACTGCCCATGGCGCGCAGCACTGCGTTGTTCTCCATGCCCTCCTGTACCTGCATCTGTATGCGGCTCTCGTCCTGACGTATGTCAAGCGTCATCTGGCGCAGGCGGCGGCCAATAAACTTGGCCATGAGTATTGCAAGCGGAGTCATGATAAGAAGGGCCCAGGCCAGCCAGCGGTCAAAGTAATGGAGCAGCAGGAACGCGCCTATAAGCTGGATGCAGGTGATGCATATTTGGGGTAGGGTATCGGTAGTGGTATCGGACACCACCTCTATGTCTTTGGTAAGGCGGGAGCTGATGTCGCCCGAGTGTATCTCTTTCTCGTCATAGAGCTGGCGGCGGAACAGACCGCTGAACATGCGCAGGCGGATGGCGTTGGTCTGGCGGATGCCCGCCTTGGTGGTGAGCAGGAAATAGACCTGGCGCAGCAGCACTCCGCCCACTATGGTCAGTACCAGCCAGATTATCATGACGGTTACGTCGTGGGCCGATCCGGTGTGTATGGTCTCATCAATGAAACGGCGGCTAAGCCATACCATCATAAGACCCAGCGCTACCTGCACCGTGCCTGTAACGATACGTACCACGGTGTTAAGGCGGATGCCTTGTGTGTTACGCCATATCCAGCTTGAATATTTCATTCTACCACTCCCAGTTGTTTCCAGTTCTCTATGGTTTCTTTTACATCATTTAAAGCCTGCTCAGGAGTTACGTCATACTCTGTGCAAAGGGCTTTTGCCAGGCTTTCTGCTGTGAAATCGCCCTGCTCCTGAGCCTGTTTCCAGAGCCATGCGGCGGTCTCGTTAAGGCTGAGCATACGGCCAAAGTTGATGGCATCCAGCCCTTCACCCACTATCACGTTCTCACCGCACACGGTGCGCAGCACAAATCCTTTCTTAATCTTCATATTGCGTATTTCTTACAAGTTCTTCTTAGTACAGCCAGTATAATCCTGCGGAACGGTCGTATCACGTACCATACTTGGGCTTTAAACATCTGACCTTTAGATTCCAAGGTCCGGCACTTTCCGTTCTCATCAACCACATGTGTGGCAATGGCCAGCACATTTGCCGGAGTACAACTCTCTGTGCCGCGGATATTGCCGTCGCCCATCAGGGTTATGCGGTCCGGCTCAACCTTTATAATCCGATGCACCACATACCGTTCAAGGTCCACTTGGGCCAATACAACCTGCCCATGTTGCGGGCTACCGGGCTTTTGCAGTATCACGCTCTCCCGACCGCCTATTATGAAAGGTATCATGCTGCGGCCCTTGACGGGGAATGTCACGCTCACGCCATCCTGCACCAGACGTACGGCCTCCTGTATTATAACGTCATCGGTCATAGGGCAATGGTATCTTTACACAGGTGGGCTGCATCGGCATCGGGCAGGCAGTCCAGATGCCATACCGGTATATTGCTTGCCAAAGCATTCTCTGTCTCATGCAGACCGTCGGCAATGCGGCTGTCCCACCGCTTGCCCGATATACTGGGCACCACGGCGGCGTATGCTCCTATTCCGGTGAGTCTGGTTATCTTGTTGTATGGTGCCTGGCTTAGCAGAACTATGCCTCCAAGTGTAGCGCTTATGTTGCGGTAGCAGGGCGTCTTGCCGCTCCAGGGGGTGCCATAGACAACGGCGGTGCCATCGGACTTGACGCGTACAGCCGGGTTGTCATCGTTCATGAGCTCTGTGCCGGGTATGTTCTGCAGCCACAGCCGTGCATGTGTACTCTTGCCCGTGCCGCTCCTGCCCAGAAACATGTATCCCTTGCCGTCCAGACTGACCGCCGCCGCATGGAACAGTACGGTGTTTTGTGTGGCCGATGCCATTGCAAACATTATCATCAGCGCATTGTCCACAGCCGCCTTAGTCTGGAACCCGCTAAGGTAAAGCGTACCACTGCGATATCCCGGCGCGCAAACCAACCATCCCGCCGTCCTGCCGCCAAACCGGAACTCAAACACCGAATCCCCCTGCTCGCTATGTCCGCAAACAATATCCTGCCCCTCCTCATCCTGCCTAAGTTCCTCAATGTATTGTATCGGTCCACCGTCAGCTACAGTCAGACTGAATAGAGCATCATTCCTCTGCTCCGTTCTGAACAGCTCATAATTGGTGAGAAGCTTAATGATGCTTTCATCAGCCTCCACGCAAAAAGAATGATCAGCAACGATATAGTACACCATATTCATTTCAAGAAACAAATTTAGCGATTTTTACCATCCCTCCTAAGTTTTGCGGTTACTAAAAAAAAGAGCTGATTGTTTTGTCATTTTGATATGAGTGTATAACTTTGCAAGCACAAAACGTAAGAATAAACAGAGATTATATGCGACTGCAGGGCCTCATTATTATTGACATTATCATTCCGGATAACCGGTGTGAGAGAGCCTGACGCATATATCTGAACTTAAGAATAAAATGCAAAAGCCTTTCTCACAGATGTGAGAGAGGCTTTTTTAATATAAAAATGTATGTCAGACAGGATCATTTTCTTTGACACCACACTCCGGGACGGCGAACAGGTCCCGGGCTGCCAGCTCAACACCATTGAGAAGATTGAGGTGGCACGCCAGCTGGAGCAGCTGGGCGTGGATGTGATTGAGGCCGGATTTCCGGTAAGCAGCCCGGGCGATTTCAACTCGGTAGTGGAGATATCAAGAGCCGTGAGCAACCCAATTATCTGCGCCCTTACCCGTGCCGTTGAGGCCGATATAGACGCAGCCGCCGATGCTCTGCAGTACGCCAGGCTAAAGCGTATCCACACCGGAATAGGTACCAGCGACGAGCACATCCTCTACAAATTCAACAGCACCCGTGACGAGATCCTGGAGCGAGCCGTGGCAGCAGTAAAGTATGCAGCGTCCAAGCACTGCGAGGTGGAGTTCTATGCCGAGGATGCCGGCCGTACCGATAATGAATACCTGGCGCGCGTGGCCGAGGCCGCCATCAAGGCCGGCGCCACCACAATAAATATACCCGATACCACCGGTTACTGCCTGCCCGATGAGTTCGGAGCCAAGATAAAATACCTGATGGAGCATGTAGATGGCCTGGCAAACGGCAAGGCCATACTCTCCACCCACTGCCATAACGACCTGGGAATGGCCACCGCCAATACCATGAGCGGAATCCTGAACGGAGCCCGCCAGGTTGAGGTGACCATAAACGGAGTGGGCGAGAGAGCCGGCAACACATCGCTCGAGGAGATTGCCATGATCCTTAAGTGCCACCATAACATACCGCTGGAGTGCGGAATCAATACCCAGCGCATAACCGCCGCCAGCCGCCTGGTGTCATCGCTCATGAGTATGCCGGTGCAGTTCAACAAGGCTATAGTGGGCCGCAACGCATTTGCCCACTCCAGCGGCATACACCAGGACGGCGTACTCAAGAACACCAGTACGTATGAGATAATAGACCCCAAGGATATAGGTCTGGAAGAGGCCAACATAGTTCTGACAGCCCGCTCGGGACGCGCCGCACTCAAGCACCGCCTCACAGCTCTGGGTGTCAAGGTGGATGCAGAGGCCATGAACCGCATATATGAGTCCTTCCTGAAGCTGGCCGACAAGAAGAAGGAGCTTACCGACGATGACATACTGATGCTGGCCGGGGCCGATGTGGCCGCCAAGCGTAACGTAAAGCTGGAGGCGCTGGAGGTGACTACCGGTAAGGGTGTGGTGCCTGATGCCACCATACGTCTGAACGTTGATGGCCGTTCGTTCAGTGCCCAGTCAACCGGAAACGGACCGCTGGATGCATCGATTAAGGCGCTCAAGCAGATAATCCGCCGCACCATGACGCTTAAGGAGATGACAATCCAGGCGCTGTCCAAGGGATCGGACGATATGTGTAAGGTACACATGCAGGTGGAGAATGACGGACATCTGTACTACGGATTCGGGTCGGACACCGATATAGTTACCGCCAGTGTGGAGGCATATATAGATTGTATAAACAAATTCAAACCGGAGAGTGATGGGAAAGACGCTGTTTGACAAGATATGGAGCGCCCATGTGGTGCAGTCAGTCCCCGATGGACCTGACGTACTTTATATAGACCGTTTGTACTGCCACGAGGTTACCACCCCGCAGGCGTTCGATGCTATCCGCGACAAGGGCTGCGGCGTGCTGCGACCCGACAAGGTGTTTGCTATGCCCGACCACAATACGCCGTCACACTGCCAGGACAGCATAGAAGACCCCGTGGGCCGCAAGCAGGTTGAGACGCTGGAGCGTAACTGCAGCGAGTTTGGGATAAAATGCTTCAGTATGGGTACTCCCGATAACGGAATAATCCATGTGGTGGGCCCCGAGAAAGGCCTGTCGCTACCCGGAATGACAATCATGTGCGGCGACTCACATACCTCAACACACGGTGCTCTGGGTGCTGTGGCAATGGGTATAGGCACATCACAGGTGGCGCAGATACTGGCATCAGAGTGTATACTTCAGTTCAAGCCCAAGACCATGCGCATAAACATAGAAGGTGAACTTGGCAAAGGCGTGACGGCAAAGGATGTGGCACTTTACATAATGGCGCAGATGACCACATCGGGCGCAACGGGATATGCAGTGGAGTATGCAGGGCAGGTGGTGCGCGAGATGTCTATGGAAGGCAGGCTCACGCTGTCCAACCTGTCCATAGAGATGGGCAGCCGTGCCGGTCTGATTGCCCCCGATGAGACCACGTTCAGCTGGCTGCGCGGGCGTGAGTTTGCTCCCAAGGGAACCGATTGGGACCGTGCGGTAGCCACCTGGCGCCAGCTACGCACTGATGACGACGCCCGTTTTGACCGCGAGGTGACATTCTATGCCGATGATATAGAACCGCGTATAACTTACGGAACCAATCCCGGTGCCGGAATTGCAATTGACGGTACTGTTCCCGTATATGATGGATTGTCTGATGCGGAGCGTGACCAGCTGAAAGTCCAGCTGGACTACATGCAGTTCAAGCCCGGGCAGAAACTGGAGGGCACACCTGTAGATTGGTGTTTCCTGGGTGCCTGCACCAACGGCCGCATTGAGGATTTCCGCGCCTTTGCAAGCGTGGTGCAGGGATACCGTAAGGCTCCGGGCGTGACGGCATGGCTGGTGCCCGGATCATGGGCAGTGCGCCGTCAGATAATAGAGGAGGGTATAGACAAGATACTGGAGGAGGCAGGTTTTGAGCTGCGCCTGCCGTCATGCTCTGCCTGTCTGGCCATGAACCCCGATAAGGTTCCGGCAGGAAAGCTGTGCATATCCACCTCAAACCGTAATTTTGTGGGCCGTCAGGGACCCGGCTCCAGAACCGTTCTGGCCAGTCCGCTCACTGTGGCCGCCAGCGCTATAACAGGTGTAATAACTGACCCTCGTAAACTCTTGTGACTATGGAAAGGAAAATGAACATAGTGGAATCAACCTGCATTCCCATAAATATAGACAACTGCAATACCGACCTGATAATACCGGCCCGGTATATGGTTGCCACCACCCGTGACCTGGGCTACTTTGGCGATGCGTTCATGCATGACCTCAGGTTTGGAGCCGACGGCAAGCCGGTGCAGGATTTTGTGCTTAACAATCCGGTTTACAGCGAGCGTCCGCACAAAGGTTGTCACGAGATAGTTATTGCCGGCACCAACTGGGGCTCGGGCTCCAGCCGCGAGCATGCCGCATGGGCAATTGCCGGATACGGTATAAGGGTGGTGATATCGGACCGTTTTGCCGATATACACCGCGGCAACCTGCTGAACTGTTTTGTGCTGCCGGTTACGGTGAGCACCGCTTTCCGCGACGAGCTGGCGCGGACTGTGACTTCAAATCCAAAGGCTGTGGTGCGTGTAGATCTGCAGGAGCAGACAGTTACCAATCTGAGCTCCGGACACTCCGAGAAGTTTGAGATAGACAGCTACAAGAAACTCTGCCTGCTTAACGGCTATGATGACATTGACTATCTGCTTAGCCGTAAGGCCGATATCGAGGCCTACGAGAGTCGTGCCGCCCGAGGTCGTTACGTAGAGATTCTGGATACCACGCTGCGTGACGGCGAGCAGACATCGGGCGTAAGTTTCTCCAATCAGGAGAAACTGAGCATTGTCCAGTCTTTGCTGTCGGACCTTAACGTAGATCGCGTGGAGATTGCATCGGCCATGGTATCGGACCGCGAGCAGGATTGCGTGCGCGGAATTGCCGATTGGGCGCAGCGCAACGGTCTGCTGGGACGCGTCGAGGTGCTGGGTTTTGTTGACCGGAACCGCTCGGCCGATTGGATAATGGAGGCCGGATGTCGTGTTATGAACCTGCTCTGCAAGGGCAGTCTAAAGCACGTGACCGCGCAGTTGGGCAAGACTTCCGATGAGCATATAGCCGATATCCTTAACACCGTTGAGTACGCAGTGAGCCGCGGCATGGAGGTAAACGTCTATCTGGAGGACTGGAGCAACGGCATGAAACGCTCGCCCAAATACGTGTTTGACCTTATGGATGCCCTTGCTTCAATGCCGGTAAAGCGTGTGATGCTGCCCGATACGCTGGGTATTCTCAATCCCGATACCACGCAGGAGTACTGCCGTCGCATGGTGGAGCGTTACCCGATGATACATTTTGATTTCCACGCACACAATGATTATGACCTGGCCGTGGCCAATGTCTATGCGGCTGTCAAGGCCGGCGTAAAGGGAGTTCACGTGACAGTGAACGGTCTGGGCGAGAGGGCAGGTAACGCTCCGCTGGGCAGCGTAATGGCTATGCTCAAGGACCAGATGGGTGTGGAGACAGGGCTGAATGAGAGCCGCCTGTTCAAGGTGAGCCGTCAGGTGGAGCTGGACAGCGGCATACATATTCCGCACAACATGCCTGTGGTGGGTGAGTTTGTGTTCACCCAGTGCGCCGGAGTGCATGCCGATGGCGATAAGAAGGACAACCTCTATTTCAACGCTCTGCTTCCGGAGCGATTCGGCCGCGTGCGTGAGTATGCTCTGGGCAAGAACAGCGGCAAGGCCAATATCCAGATGAATCTTATGGCTATGGGCATTGAACTTGACGAAGAGTCCATGCGCAAGGTTACCGACCGCATAATAGAGCTGGGCGTAAAGAAGGAGCAGGTGACACAGGATGACCTGCCGTATATTGTGCATGACGTGCTGCATCACGAACAGGAGGAGCAGCGCATCCGGGTGCTGAACTACTCGCTCAGCCTCACCCAGGGATTGCGTCCTCAGGCCACCGTCAAGATTGAAATAGACGGACAGCCCTATCAGGAGGCGGCTACCGGTGACGGTCAGTATGATGCTTTTGTACGTGCGTTGCGCAAGATATATGCCGGACTGGACAAACCCTTCCCGGTCTTGACCAACTATACCGTGTCAATACCGCCCGGAGGCCGTACCGACGCCTTTGTGCAGACCATAATCACATGGAACTTTAAAGGCACCGAATTCAAGACCCGCGGCCTGGATGCCGACCAGACCGAGGCCGCCATCAAGGCAACCGTTAAGATGATGAACAAAATTGAGACAATGATATGAAACTTAAGATAGCTGTTTTGGCCGGTGATGGTATCGGCCCCGAGATAATGGAGCAGGGTGTGGCTGTAGTTAATGCCGT